>Ga0210086_1000214_pt1 | contig 36068 bp, 36 predicted proteins | sample China_Galinas_PW_3_FD_184867 | JGI IMG/M metagenome (GOLD analysis project Ga0210086, IMG submission 184867) | Wetland microbial communities from San Francisco Bay, California, USA, that impact long-term carbon sequestration - China_Galinas_PWB_D2... | ecosystem: Environmental > Aquatic > Marine...
AATGCCGACGAAGTCGGACGGGAAGGCCCCGCTTTGCGGGGCTTTTCTGGTGATTGGCGGGTGCTACCGCGACCGGGTCGGTGCGGATCCCGGCGACGCCGGGGCGGGCTTACTCATCGATCTAGGTATGAGGCCAACCTGCGCCACGAGCTGAGCCGCAGCCTCGGGGTGCGCTGGCAAGAGGTCCGCCACGGGATCGCCGAGATCGCGGGCTTCGAGGACTCCCACCTGCGCGAGTTCTCCACCCGCCGCGCGGAAATCCTCAAAGCGGCCGGAGGCCCCGAAGCCTCGGCCCGCGCCCGCCAGGTCGCCACCCTCGCCACGCGCGGGGCCAAGGACCACGCGCTCGAGGGCGACATGCACGAGCGCTGGCGGGCCAGGGCGGCGGAGATCGGGCTGGGGCGCGAGACGATCCGCGAGACCTTCGACCCCCAGAGGGCGCAGCGCTCCCAGCGGGCGGAGCCCCGCCTCGCCGAAGCGACGGCGGTCGGCCGCGAGGTGACGGCCAACGCCTCGCACTTCGACCGCCGCGACATGGTGCAGGCCGTGGCCGGGATGCGGCGCGAGGGGATGGCGGCGGCGGACGTGGAGCGGGTCGCCGATGAATTCCTCGCCTCCGAGCACGCGCTTCAGATCAGCAGCGGCCCGAAAGGGGCGCGCTTCACGACCAGGCGCGTCTGGGAGATCGAGCAGCGCGCCCTCGACACCGCACAGCGGATGCGCGCCGAGGGGACGCGGCCCGCCGGAGCGATGATCGCCGAGCGGGCGCTCTGCGCTCATCCGACCCTGAAGACCGACCAGCGCGAGATGGTCCGCCGCCTGCTGGCCGACCGCGAGGGGGTCGTCGTCGTGATCGGCGAGGCGGGAACCGGCAAGAGCTACGCGATCCTCGCGGCGGCGCGGGGTTGGTCAGAAGCGGGGATCGAGCTGCGCGTCTGCGCGCCGACCTGGCGGGCGGCGAACGTGCTGCGCGCCGAGGGCCTGCGGGCCAGCAGCCTCGCAAGCCTGCTGGCCGAGCTTGAGCGCGCCGAGGCGGCGGGCGGGCAAGCGCTCGCCACGCGCTCGGTGCTGCTCGTGGACGAGGCCGGGATGGTCGGCTCCGCCGACCTCGCCCGGCTTCTGCACCACGCCGCGGCGGCGGAGGCGAAGCTCGTCCTGGTCGGCGACCCCGAGCAGCTCGGCGAGATCGAGGCGGGCGGCCTGTTCGGGGCGCTGGCCGAGCGCACCGAGCCGATCCGCCTCGACGAGGTGATCCGCCACGACTCCGAGGTCGAGCGCGAAGGGGCGCGGCTGATCCGCGAGGGCGAGGGGGCGCAGGCGCTCGACCTCTACCGCTCCCAGGAGAGGGTCGTGGTCGCGACCGACGCCGAGGCCCGCCGCGAGGCGATGGTCGCCGCGTGGCATGAGTCCTTCGCGGCCGGAGAGGACGCGGTGATGGTCGCCAAGCAGAACGTCGAGGTCGAGCGGCTGAACGCGATGGCGCGAGCGCTCCGCCGGGAAGCCGGGGCACTCGGCGAGCAGGAGATCGAGGTCGGCGAAGCGCGCTTTGCCGCCGGCGATCAGGTGATCACCCGCGTCAACGACCGCGCCGCCGACATCTACAACCGCGAGCGTTGGCAGATCGCCGAGGTAAAGCCCGAGGAGCGCCGCGTCGTCTTGGAGGGCGTCGACCAGGCGCGCAGGGTCGAGGTCGACGCCGAGTACCTGGCGAAGGTCAACCCGCACTCAGACGCCCCGGCGCTCCAGCATGCCTACGCGGTTACGACCTACTCCGCGCAGGGCAGCACCGTGGACCGCGCCCTTGTCGCCGCCGACCCCTCGATGGACAAGCAGGAGCTGTATGTGGCGACCTCGCGCTCGCGCGGGGAGACGACGATCTTCGCCACGCCGGAGATCCAGGCCGCCCGCGAGGAGATCGCCCCCGATGACCCCTACCTGCGCAGGGGCATCCCGCACATCGCTGAAGCCGCGCAGCGCGACCGCGCCCAGACGGCGGCGCACGAGGAGGCGCTGCGCGCCGAGCTGCGTGGGTTGCCGACCGAGGAGCTGCTGTCGAGGCGGGGCGAGCTTGCGGGCGGGGCGAGCAGGGAGAGCACCGAGCAGGAACGGCGTCGCTACGCCGAGAGGCGGATCGCACACGACGAGAAGGTGCTCGACCGAGCGAGCGCAGAGCGAGAGGCGGCCGAAGCCGCGCCGCGCAAGCTGCGGCGCGAGGCGCTGCCCGGGGCCGAAGCCATCGAGGCCGACGCCCGCGAGAAGATCGAGAGCCTGCGCGCGGAGCTGCGCGAGATGCCGAACGTCTCCCACGAGGCCCGCGCCGAGCTGGCGAACGCCGATCTCGTCCTCGCCGAGCGCCGTCAGGCGGCGATCACCGCCGCCCAGCTCTCCCCACCCGCCTACGTCACGGCCGAGCTGGGCGAGCGCCCGAGCGATCCCGAGAGGCGCAGCTCGTGGGACAAAGGCGTCTCGGAGATCGAGCGCTACCGCCAGGAGCACGGGGTGAAGGACCCCGAGCACGCCCTCGGGCGCGGGCACGAGCACGACTGGAGCCGCGAGCAGGCCCGCGAGCGCCTACAGCGGCGCCAGGTCGAGCTGCAGCGCACCCAGGAGCAGGGCATCGACCTGGAGGCGGACAGCGGGATGGAGATCGGCCTCTGACCCCGACCCACCGCCGATTGTGGCGCCGCGAGTGCGGAGGTCAACCCCTCCGGGGCCGGGCGCTACGCGCCCTTGACATCCGCCCTCACGGCGCGGTTTGCGGGTAGGTCGGGGGCGGGAGCGGAAAAAGCGCCCAACTTGGGTACAGCCAGAGTCTGTCGCATGTACAAGCCACGTAATCTCTCGAAGTCGCAATCACACGAGCGAAATCTGGAGGTGCGGTTTGTTTGACGAAGCTAGAGGCGAAAGCAGCGGAGCAGCAGTTCTTGATCATGGCGGACTTGATGCTGGCTCTGCCCTTCAGCGACTCAATGATCGGCTCGATCTGAGCAACGTCAGGATGAAGCTCGCAGATGCCGATGAGGGGCCTGGGCTGAGCGGCGAAACCCTGGATTTGATGGAGGGCGAGTACCGCCGGTTTCTCGCCCTTCAACTCATGCATCCCGACGCGGACATCGTGCCGTGCAAGATCGTGGATGAGATGTGGCATCGCCATATCCTCGATACCGCCGCCTACCGCGAGGACTGCGAGGCGATCTTCGGGCGCTTCCTTGACCACTTCCCCTACTTCGGGATGCGCGGAGAGGATGATGCTTTGGCGCTGCACGACGCGTACGCGGATACCCTCGGTCGCTATCGGGATGCCTTCGGAGAGCCGCCAGCGGACACCTGGATCACGCGAGATGCGTCCTCGAAATGCAAGCGCACCGCCTGCAAACCACAGAAATGTCGCTAGGGAAGCCTGCTTGAGCCGGAGCGTCCGAAAATTGTCCGACCCCATGCCTAGGCTCGCAACGGCCGTTGCGAGCCTAGGCATGGGTGTTGACGCCCATGCTTTGGATTTACTACCCTGGCTTCATTGCTCCCCGCCGTCCGGCTTCGGCCGCACTGGCGGGGCATTTTGATTAGTGGCTGCGAGCGCTCCTCCCAAAGTCGCCGTCTTCTTCGACTGGCAGAACGCCTACAAGACTGCTCGGGAGGCGTTTGGACTGCTGAATATGCCGAACGAGCACGGCAATTTCAGCCCGTACCGGCTTGCCCGTTTGCTTGCAGCGGGCAATGGAAGAGGTAAAGATGGCGGCGAACTTGTCCGAGTCGAGGTGCATAGGGGTTTGCCATCGCAGCGATACGATTCCACTGGCTATGCGGCTAACCGCCGTCAATCTGCAGCTTGGGAAGCGGAGAGGCCAGGGATCGTCGTTCCCAGGCTTCGGCCGCTGAGATACCCACGAGACTATCCAGCCGAGCCCGCCGTTGAGAAGGGCGTCGATGTCCAGCTTGCGGTTAACGCGATCGAGGCATCTCTGACGAAACAGTGCGAGGTGGCGATCATCGTTTCTCACGACACTGATCTCCTTCCAGTGCCGGAGACGATCTCCCGGCTGCTCGGCGGTCACCGAGTTGAGACGGCATCATGGTCTAGTTCGACCTTCCAAAGTCGCCTCAGGCCGAAACCGGCGGTCTACCACCACTTGATCACGCGCAAGGTCTTTGAAGCGGTGGAGACGCCTATCAACTACGCCCACGCCAACGGATAGCCTGCTCCGGGGGTCGGTGGCCCGTTAGTTTGGGCGGATCGGCCGCGGCGAGGCGGAGAGCTTGTGCCACCGTCGTGCCACCCTCTGCCACCCAAACAACCGGATTCAGCCGGAGACAGCCGGAACCGTTGGCGGCCTCTGTGGGTCGCAATAAATCGCTCTAACAAGCCGAATCCGGCTCAGGGAGCGGAGGGGGTGGGATTCGAACCCACGAGACCCGTTGCCGGGTCTAACGGCTTTCAAGGCCGCCGCAATCAACCGCTCTGCCACCCCTCCGGCGGTCAGACGATATGTCGATGCTACCTGTCGGTGTATGGACGAAAAGGCATGGAGTAAAAAGAGTGGTGGGTGATTGGATAGATGGCTATGCGACGGCTGCTCATCCTGGCTTCGGCGACGGTCTTCTTCGATGTCGCGTTTTACGCGGCGATCGCGCCGCTGCTGCCGGACTACGTCGCCGAATTCGGCCTCAGCAAGGCGGAGGCCGGGATCCTCGCCGCAGCGTACGCGGTCGGCACCCTGCTCGCCTCGCTCCCGGCCGGCCTCGTCGCGACGCGCGTGGGGCCGCGCCGCACGGTGATCGCCGGCCTGTTGCTGCTCGGCTTCTCCAGCCTGGCCTTCGGCCTCGCCAACGGCATTGTGCTGCTCGACCTGGCCCGCTTCGCGCAGGGCGTGTCGGGGGCGCTGACCTGGGCGGGCGCGCTGACCTGGCTGATCAGCAGCGCCCCGCCGGGTCGCCGCGGCTCGGTGATCGGGACGGCGCTCGGAACCGCCGTCGCGGGGTCGCTGCTCGGGCCGGTCATCGGCGCGGTCGCCGGCGCGGTGGGGACCGGCCCGGTCTTCGGCGCGATGCTGGGCGTCGCATTGGCGCTGGCGGCGGCGGCCGCGCGCCTGCCCGATGTGGAGCCGCCCGAGGCGCAGGCGCTGCGTGCGGTCGGGGCGTCGATCCTGAGCCGCCCGGTCCTCACCGCGACCGCATTCGTCGCCGTGCCCTCGCTGATGTTCGGCGCGGTCGAGGTGCTGGTGCCGCTGCGTGTCTCCGAATTCGGCGGCGGGCACGTGGTGATCGCCGCCGGCTTCATCGCCGCCGCCGCGCTCGAGTCGTTCCTGATGCCCGTCGCCGGCCGCTACTCCGACCGCGCCGGCCGCCGCATCCCCTTCGTGATCGGCATCGGCGTCTGCGCCTGCGCGATGGTCGGCATCGCCGCCGCCGAGGCGCTCGGCCCCGTGCTCGCGGCGCTGATCGTCGGCGCGTTCGGGGCGGGCATCTGCTTCGCGCCGGCGCTGACCACGCTCTCCGAGACAGCCGACGTCAGCGGCCTCCACCAGGGCTTCGCGGCCGGCCTCTCCAACATGGCCTGGGCGGCGGGCCAGGCCGTGGGCGCCGTGGCCGGCGGCAGTCTCGCCGGCGCCACCGGCTACGCGGCGCCGGGCCTCGCCGTCGCGACGCTCCTGCTGTTCACCGCCGCCTACGCCTACCGCTCGCTCGTGCCGCCGCTGGTCCAGCCGGCGGAGACCTGAGCCTCGCCGACGCATTAGCTTTAGCTCCGTGGCCGCGACCTGGCGCAACTGGACGGGCGATCAGCGCTGCGCGCCGGTGGAGCTCCTGCGGCCGCGCGACCGCGACGAGCTGGCGGCCGCCGTCGCCGCGGCGGCGCAGGCCGGCCGCGGGGTGAGCGTCGCCGGCAGCGGTCACTCGTTCACCGAGGCCGCGCTGACCGACGGCACGATGATCGATGCCGGCGCGCTCGGCGGCGCGATCGAGACCGACCGCGAGTCCGGCCTGGTCAAGGTCGGCGCGGGCACCGTGCTCGCCGTGCTCAACGAGGAGCTGCACAGGCTCGGCCTGGCGATGGAGAACCTCGGCGACATCGACCGCCAGACGATCGCCGGGGCGATCGCGACCGGCACCCACGGCACCGGCGCGAGGTTGCGCAACATCTCCGCCCAGGTCGAGGCGATCGAGCTGGTGACGGCTGACGGGACGGTGCGCGAGCTCGACTCCTCACGGCCGGGCCTGCTGCGCGCCGCCCGTGTCGGGATCGGCGCGCTCGGCGCCGTCTCCGCGGTGACGCTGCGCTGCGTCCCCGCCTTCGTGCTCGAGCGGGTCGACTCGCCGCAGCCGCGCGAGGAGGTGTTCGACGGCTTCGACGAGCGGGCCGAGGCCAATGACCACTTCGAGCTCTTCACCTTCCCCTACGCGGATTCGGCGCTGGTGTTGGAGCGCAACCGGGTCGAAGGCGGCCCGCGGCCGCGCGGCAGGGCGGCCGCCTACCTCAACGACATCGTGCTCGAGAACTGGGCGCTGGAGGCGCTCTCGGCCGCCGGGCGGTTCGTCCCCCGCTCGATCCCGGCGCTCTCGCGGCTCGCCGCCGCGCTCGCCTCGGGCGGCAGGACGGTCGACCGCAGCGACCGCGTCTTCGCCAGCGAGCGCCGCGTGCGCTTCACCGAGATGGAGTACGGGGTGCCGCGCGAGCACGGCCCGGAGGCGGCGCGGCGGGTGGTCGAGTGGGTGCGCGCGAACCGCTACCCGGTCTTCTTCCCGATCGAGATGCGCGTCGCCGCCGGCGACGACGCGCTGCTCAGCCCCTCGCACGAGCGCGACACCACCTATATCGCAGTGCACCAGTACCGCGGCATGGAGTGGCGCCCCTACTTCGAGGCGGTCGAGGCGATCATGCGCGACTACGGTGGGCGTCCGCACTGGGGCAAGCGCCACTTCCAGACGGCGGAGACGCTGGCGCCGCTCTACCCGGGCTGGGACGAGTTCCAGGCCGCGCGCGCTGAGCTCGACCCGGGGCGCGTCTTCACCAACGAGTACGCGGCGCGGGTCCTCGGGGCCTGACCCCCGCGTTCGCTGTTTGTCGCGCATGGGCCGACAAACCGCGAACGCAAACGCGCGTCAGAGGAACGCCCTTCCCTCGCCCCGGTAGGTGGGAACCACGTCGACCACCTCGCCGCCCTCGACCAGGTGCAGGGCGTCGAAGCGCTCGCAGAGCTCGCCCGCCTTGGCGTGGCGCATGTAGACGCGGTCGCCGATCGCGAGCTCCGCGGCGGGGGCGCCCAGCAGCGGAGTCTGCACCTCTCCCGCCCCCTCCTCGGGGTCGAGCCGCAGCCCCTCGGGCAGCCAGGGGACGGGCAGCCGCGCCGGGTCGCCGCCGCCGGACGCCAGGTAGCCGCCGCCCAGCGCGGTCGCCACGCCCGGTGCCGGCTTGCGCACGACCGGCAGCGCGAAGCCGGCCGCCGGGGTGAGCGCGAAGCGGCTGTAGTGGTCGAAGAGCGCGGGGGCGTAGAAGCCCGAGCCGGCGGTCAGCTCGGTGACCGCGTCCTCGGCGCCGGTCAGCTCGAGGCTGCCCGTGCCGCCGCCGTTGACGATCGGCAGCTCGGCGAGCTCGCGGATCGCGGCGACGACGGCGGCGCGCCGCCCGGCCAGCTCGGCGGCGGAGCGGCGCTGCATGTAGCGGATCGCGGCGCCGCGCAGGCGCCGCCCCGGCGGCCGGTCGCCGACCCCGGCGATCTGCCCCTCGTAGGCCATCAGCGCGGCGAGCCTCAGCTGCGGCCGCCGCTCGATCTCCCGCGCCAGCGCGACCGCCTGCTCGACCGTGTGCACGGGCGAGCGCTTCGGCCCGACCTTGACCCGGCCGCCGAGCCGCCACCAGCTCGCGTCGAGGTCGATGCAGACCCGGACCGGCGCCGCGCCGGCGCCCAGCACCGACTCGATCGCGTCGAGGTGCTCGGCGCAGTCGACCATCACGATCGGCGCCCCGTCCGGGTTGGCGACCGAGCGCAGCGCCAGCTCGCCCAGCGCGCCGGCGTCCGCGGTCGGGTAGGCGAGCAGCAGGTCCTCGAACCCCTGCTCGGCCAGCCACAGCGTCTCCGGCAGGGTGAACGTCATCACGCCGCGGAAGCCCTCGCCGGCGCGCAGCGCCCGCTCCAGCAGCGCCCGGCAGCGGATGCTCTTGCTCGCCACGCGGATCGGCTTGCCGCCCGCCCGCCCCAGCATCTCCGCGGCGTTGGCGGCCATCGCGTCGAGGTCGACGAAGGCGAACGGCGCCTCGACCTCGGCGAAGATCGACTCGAGCTGCTCATGGGTCGCCATGTGCGTAGCGAGACTAACCCGGCAGGGCGGACGCGGGAGCGAACGCCTGTCCATATCTGAGTCTTCAGGTGTTCGCGGGAGCGGAGCACCTGCCGGTGGTGGTGAGCGGAGAGGGAGGGATTCGAACCCTCGAGAGAGCTTGCGCCCCCTACTCGCTTAGCAGGCGAGTGCCTTAAGCCACTCGGCCACCTCTCCAGGTCCGAAAACCATAGCGCCGCCCCGGCGCGCCGGGAGGCTCAGCGGCGCGAGCGGATGACGACGCGGGCGCCGCGGCCGGGGATCATCGTCACGTTGCGGTGCACGGCGCGCTCGGGGGCGGGGTCGTCGGCCTCGAGGTCGAGGCGGCGCGCCATCGCCTCCAGCACGACGCGCTGCTCGGCCATCGCCAGGGCGGCGCCGAGGCAGCGGCGGATGCCGCCGCCGAAGGGGATCCACTCGTAGGTGCCGGGCTTGCGGCCGAGGAAGCGCTCGGGGCGGAACTCGAACGGCTCCGGGTAGAGGTCCTCGCGGTGGTGGACGAGCAGGATGCTCATCGTCACCGGGCTGTCGGCCGGGACGGCGTAGGGGCCGAGGCGCCAGGGGAGCTTGACCCGCCTGCCGATGATCGGGATCACCGGGCGCGAGCGCATCGCCTCGACGATCGTCGCCTCGATCCGCTCGCTCGCGTCGCCCTCCCCCCGTACCGCGTCGAGCAGCGCCTCGTGCGCGGCCGGGGCGCGGACCAGCCGCTCCCAGGCCCAGGCGAGCGAGTTGGCGGTCGTCTCGTGGCCGGCCAGCACCAGCGTCAGCAGCTCGTCGCGCAGTTCTTTGTCGCTCATCGCCTCGCCCTCCTCGGTGCGCGCCTGCAGCAGCAGCGAGAGGATGTCGCGGCGCTCGCCGAGGTCGTCGGCGCGGCGGCGCTGCTCGATCACCGCGTAGGTGGCGCGGTCGAGGATGTCGAGGCCGAGCTTCATCGTGCCGACCGCCTCTTCGCGGTTCAGGTTGATCAGTTCGGCGAGATTGGAGAGCGGCCAGGTCGAGGCGGTCACCAGGCGCCGGGTCACCTGTCGCAGGCGGTGCTCGCGGGTGCCGCGGGCGGGCTTGCCCTCGATCCCGAAGATCCCGGCCATGATCACGTCGAGCGTGATCGCCTGCATGCGCGGCGCCAGGGCGAAGGGGCGGCCGACCGGCCAGCGGTCGATCTCGCGCTCGGCGGCGTCGGCGATCATCTGCGTGTACTGCTCGATCGCCTCGCCGTGGAACGCCGGCAGCAGCAGCTTGCGCTGGCGCATGTGGCGCGGCCCGACCGCGGTGAGCACGGAGTTGGGGCCGACGATCGGCCGCAGCGGCGACTCGCCGGTCAGCGAGGGTGCCTGCTCGGGCTTGGCCGTGAACAGCGAGCGCACGTGGTCGGGATGGCTGGTGATCGTCGTCGGCTCGGGGATTATCCCGTGCATGCGGAAGGTCTCGCCGAGCTCGCGGCGGGCGCCGAAGACGAACTGGATCTGACGCTGGTTGAAGCGCAGCGTCTGCAGCAGGCGCGGCAGCTCGATCAGCGGCGGCTGGGGCAGGGCGGCCGCCTCGGCGGGGTCGAGCGGCCCGGCGGGGGAGGCGGGCGCTTCGCCGACGAGGTCGTTCGCCGGCGCGTCCTCGACGGGCGCGGCGGGCTCTGCCAGCTGGGTCACATGGCCAGTGTTGCAGAGATCGGTGTCACGATCCACAGCGTCTAGAGTCAATGTGACGTATGCACGGCAGGCGCACGAAGATCATCGCGACCGTCGGCCCGGCGAGCTGGGGCGACGAGACGCTGCTCGGCCTGGTCGAGGCCGGCGCCGACGTCTTCCGTCTCAACTTCTCCCATGCCGACCGCGAGCGGCACGCGCGCACGATCGAGGCGATCCGGGTCGCCGCCGAGCGGGCCGGGCGCGAGGTGGCGATTCTCGGCGACCTGCCGGGGCCGAAGCTGCGGATCGGCGAGCTGCGCGACGACGTCGCCGAGCTGGAGACCGGGATGCACGTGAAGCTGACGCCGGAGCGGGTGGAGGGCGACCGGGAGACGATCCCGGTTGACTGGCCCGGGGTCACGACGCTGCGCGAAGACGAACTGGTCTACCTGGCGGACGGCTCGATCCGGCTGCGGGTGCGCGAGCCCGAGGACGGCGTGGTGGCGGCCGAGGTCGAGGTCGGCGGCACGCTCTCCTCGCACAAGGGGATGAACATCCCCGGCGCGAACGTGCGCGCCGCCACCGACGGCGACCTCGGCTGGGTGCAGTTCTCGGTCGAGCAGGGGCTCGACCTGATCGCGATGTCCTTCGTCTCTTCGGCGGCCGACCTCGAGCCGGTGCGCGGGCGGCTCGACTCGCTCGGCTCCGACATCCCGCTGATCGCGAAGATCGAGAAGCAGGGGGCGGCCGAGAACGCCGAGGAGATCGTCGCCGCGGCGAGCGGCGGGATCATGGTCGCGCGCGGCGACCTCGGGATCGAGCTGCCGCTCGCGCAGGTTCCCGTCGTGCAGAAGCGGCTGATCCGCGAGGCCGGCCGGCGCTCCAAGCCGGCGATCACGGCGACGCAGATGCTCGCCTCGATGGTCACCGAGCGGCGCCCGACGCGGGCCGAGGTGACCGACGTCGCCAACGCGATCTTCGACGGCACCGACGCGGTGATGCTCTCCGAGGAGACGGCTGTAGGCCGGCACCCGGTCGAGGCGGTGCGGGTGATGGACAGGATCGCGCGGGCGACCGAGCCCGACCTGCCCTACGGCGACTGGCTGTTCAGCCGCACCGACCAGGCGACCCAGGACGTCGCCGACTCGGTCGCGCAGAGCGCCGTCGGCTCGGTCTACCGGCTCGGCCTGGCGGCGCTGGTGGTGCCGACGACGAGCGGCCGCAGCGCCCGGCTCGTCTCCGCCCACCGGCCGAACGTGCCGGTGCTGGCGGTCTCGCCGCGGGCGGAGACGGTGCGCCGGCTCAGCCTGTTGTTCGGCGTGCGGGCGGTGCACAGCGAGCACGAGCATGAGGTGCGCGGCCTGCTCGACGACTGCGCCTCGCTGGCGGTGCGCCACGGCGTGGCGCGGTCGGGCGACCTGATCGCGATCGTCGCCGGGACGCCGGATCAGGAGCTCGGAACCAACCTCTTCGAGGTGCACCGCGTGCCCTGAGGCGCCCTGGATGTCGGCGCGCTGCGGCGTCATCGCTCGCCGAAAGGCAGAAAGCCTTCCGGCTCGCTCTTCCTTGCATCGCTTGACCCCAGGACGCCTCAGGACACGCGGCGACGTATGTTTCGTCGCATGGTCCGACTGGAGCGAGAGGGCGGCCTGGCGGTGGCGACGTTCGACAGCCCGCCGCTGAACCTGTTCAACCGGGAGATGTTCGAGGGGCTGCGGGAGGTCGTGGGGGCGGTCGAGGCGGAGCCGCCGCGGGCGCTGCTCTTCCGCGCCGAGGGCCGCGCGGTCTCCGGCGGCGTCGACGTGCACGAGTTCGAGGGGCTGACGCCGGAGCAGGGGAGCGAGCTGTGGGACGAGCTGATCGGCACGGTCGAGCGGGTCGAAGCGCTGCCGCTGCCCGTCCTCTTCGCCGCCCACGCGCTGACCCTGACGGCGGCCTTCGAGCTGGCCCTGGGATGCGACCTGATACTCGCCGCCCGCTCGGCTCAGTTCGGCCTGGTCGAGAAAGTCGTCGGCCTGACCCCGTCGATGGGCGGCACCCAGCGACTGGCGGAGCGCGCCGGCAGCGGCCGCGCCCGTCACTTCGTGCTCAGCGGCGACCTCTTCGACGCCGAGGAGATGGAGCGCTGGGGAGTCGTCAACCTGCTCTGGGACGACGAGGAATTCGACCGGCGCGCCCGCGCCCACGCCGCCGAGCTGGCGGCTGGCCCGACGAGAGCCCACGCGATGACCAAACGCATCCTGCGCCGCTTCCGCGAAGGCGGCATCCCCGCCGCCGACCGGGCCGTCCGCGACGAAGCCGCCGACCTCTTCGCCACCGAGGACCTCCAGAACGCCGTCAAGACCTTCCTCGAGCAGGGCGGCCCCGGCCACGCCACGTTCGAGGGCCGCTGAGCGCAACCCCGGCCAACCCGCCGCTCCCCATACAATGCTCCGGCGAGGCATCGACTCGCCTCGACCCGCGCCCGTAGCTCAGTTGGATAGAGCGTCGGTCTACGAAACCGAAGGTCACAGGTTCGAATCCTGTCGGGCGCGTTCCTCTCGTTGCCGGGGGAGGCCGCGCATTTCCCGGTGCAAAGCCGTTTGCGCGGCTTCGGTCTAAATCGCCGTTCCCCGCGCCGCCGTGCCGTTCCGGGCCGTTCCGGCGCGTGAGTGTCTCATTTCTGTCTCATTTCTTGGGCGCGTCCTCGAACTTGAGCGACAGCTTGGCGATGTCGGCGACCGTCACGTCGAGCGCGGCCGCGATCCCCTTGACGGTCTCCCAGGTGGGGTTGGCCTGGCCAAGCTCGATAAGCGAAAGCGTGTTGAGCGCGAGGCCAGCTTCGGGCGCGAGGCTTTCGAGGCTCGCACCGCGCTCCTGCCGTAGCCGGCGGATCGCTTTGCCGAGGGCGGGCTGAGGGTGCGGCGTTTCGCGGGTATTCCGTTTCAATGCATGCCTTGAAGTCTGGTAGCCTGTCTCCCGCAAACATAAGTGGGGCCGCGCGAGTGGAGTCGCCGGCCCCGTGGCGGTCGGCCAAGTTGCCAAGGTCCGACCGCAGCGGGAACGGTAACGAGCTACCGGCTCCAAGAAGCGGCGACCCGAAGTGCTTGCACACGACGGGCCGCCTGACCACAAGGAGCGTGTACTCCCAATGGCTGATTGCCACCCTACGACGGATTGCGCGAAGCGCGATCTCTCCGACTGGATCGCCCAAGACATCAAGGATCAGCGTGTCGTCTTGGGATTCGTCCTCGACGAGCACCCAGACCAGCTGACGATCCCCGAGCTGTGCCGGGCGCTCTACGCCCATCCCGGCGACTTCGCCAGCGACGACGCCGTGGAGCGAGCGATCCGCGACCTCGACGGCGCGGGGCACCTGTACTGCGAGGGAGGGGTCGTCAGGCCGACCCGAGCCGCGCTCTGCTTCGCGCGGCTTGAGCTCGCATGAACCTCGCCGAGCGTTTCGGAGAGAACCTGAGAGGAGCCCGCAAGCGCGCCGGCCTCTCTCAGGAAGAGCTGGCCGTGCGCGCTTCGCTCCACCGGACCGAGATCGGCCTGGTGGAGCGAGGAGAACGGCTGGTACGGCTCGACACCGCGATCAAGCTGGCCGGGGCCGCAGGCGTGCCCCTGGCCGAGTTGGTGGCCGGGATCGAGTGGTCGCCGGGCTTCTCGCGGCGCGGGCGCTTCGAGGCGGCCGAGGGCGGCGGGGAAGCCGGCGAGGGGCCGGCGGGGTGAGGCGGCCGAGTCTGTCTCATCCAGTCAAAGATCCGAGTCAGAGAACCAAAGATCGGGATGAGACAGAAATCCAAGTCCAGCTTCTTCGAGCCATCGAGTCGGGTGTTCTCGTAGAGGCTTCGAGCTTCGCAGCGAGTCCAGCCGAGCAGCCATCCAAGCCTCCCTCAGCTACGAGCCCCGAACACCCGACACACTATGAACCCCTGGTTCCGTGCCTGGGCCGCACCATCTTGATCGAGAAGGTCAGCAAGTAGATCGGGGTCGGGTTCCTCCGGGCGGCCAGCTGCCGATTGTGGCACGGCTGCGCCGTGCTGACGGCCGCGCGTATGGCCGCCCGGAGGGGTCTGACCTTCGGTCTTTCGGGGCGCTCTCGACGGATGTTCCGGCGAACTCAGTGGGGCACTTCGGCCCTTTTCCGGACATAGGGGGCATGGGGGAGAACTCCGCCCAGGTCGAGCCCTTCTTCACCGAGCGAACGCTCGCCGCCTACCTCGCGGTATCCGACCGCACGATCCGCAACTGGATAAGGCGCGGCGAGCTGCCCAGCTACAAGCTCGGCGCGTCGAGGCGGATCGACCCGGCCGATGTCGATGCCTTCCTCGCCGAGCGTCGGGACGAAGCCGCGTGACGAGACACCGCGAGTCCCCGATCAAGCGCCGCAACCCTTCCGGCAAGGTCGTCTGGTTGGCCCGCTACACGGGACGCGACGGCAAGCGGCGAATGGCAAAGCCGGCCTGGAACCGCAGCAAAGGCACCTTCGAGCGCAAGGCCGACGCTCAGCGCGCGATAGACGAGGCGTACGGCCTCGCGGATCGTCCGGACACCCTCGGCGAGTACGCCGAGACCTGGACCGAGCGCCACCCGAGATCGGAGCGGACCAACGCGACCAACGACCATCGCATCGGCCGCGTGCTCGACGTAGAGATCGAGGGGTCTGCCTTGAAGGACTGGCCATTGCGCGAGCTGCGCCGCCGCCACACCCTCGCCCTGGTTGACCACATGCTCAGGAATGAAGGTCGAGCTTTGCTCTCATGCCACGCTTTGCCGATGCAGCGAGAGCTCATCGTCATTGACTGCGCGGATTTCCTGTCGCAGTAGTTTCGTTGAAGGTGCTACACAGCTCGGCTGGCGTCACAACGAAGCCGGACCGGTCGGCTTTTCACCAGAGAAGCATGTCCAGCGTGACTGGCTGGCAGTTAGGGAGCTTCGCCAGGCCACATAGTCGGCGTCGTAGGCTCGGTCCCAGCCGAAGTCGTCGGCGATGCACGATGTTTTCTCGCCTCGGTGGATCAAGAAGACGTTTGATCGGCGCGACGTTAAGGGCGTCCGGGGATGGTCAGCGCGCTCGGTTGAGAACTCGCTTGCCAGAGCAACGGGTTAACGGCAGCCCGTTGCAGCCTCAAGGGCTTTGCAGACCTCGGTCATCTTGTCGATGCCCAACTCGGTGATCGGCTCTACCAAGAGTGCTTTCGGGACGGTCCGCAGGTTGTCGAGACTGATCGCGCACTCGCGGGGCATGCCGTCGCTTGTGTCGAGTTGGATCTCGGTGTCGATGCCGCGGATTGTGCGGGTGACCAGCGCGACGACGACGTTTTGCAGCTTCGGGATCGCCTCGTCGCGTGTCAGGACGCAGACCGGCCGCCGCCCCTCTTCTGCCAGCTCCAGCCAGCAGACCTCGCCTCGGGCTACCACCGCTCCTCGCGGATAGCCTCGCGGGCGTTTTCGGTTGCCCAGCGGTCGTCGCGCTCCTCGGCGGTTGGAACCTGCTGGTCAAGATATGAGGCCAGCTCGTCATGTGCCTCGACTACGCGGAGCGCGGCGGTCGCCTGCGCGTCATTCCACTGCGGCGCTTGCTGAAGAAGCTTGTCCTTCGCGGTCATCGCTTGGATGGTACCGCTCGCTTCCGCGTTTCCTGGCGCCGCCGGGCTTGTGCCTTCACTAGCTCACGATGAGGAGCACTACCGGCCCTCTCGGGCCTCATACGCCGCGGCGACCCAGTTCGGGACGGGCGTTCCGTCCTCGAAGGTCCGCCAACTCTCGGGCAGGTCGGCCATCTCGGGCTCCTCGTCTTCCTCGTGCCGAACCTCGATCAGCTTCACGACCTCATCAAGCTCGGCATCGGTCAGCTCGTCCAGAAGCGCGTGGGCTTTCTCCCGAGTGGTCATAGATCAATCGTACCGGCGTCAGTGGGATTCACGTGAGCGCCGCACTGCATCTGCGACGTCCGGCATTGGCGCGCCGGTCAGCGTCTCTTTCTCCCAGGAGAACCCAACCGCCTCCTCTTGCTCGTCGAGTCGCCGCAGAGTCGGTTCTGAGCCGCGCGCGCTGAACTCGTCGAGGTCGCCCCGGTCGTCGGCGGCTTGATCGCACACCCACCCGTGTCCTTGTCCTCCCGCCGGCGCTGGCGCTTGGCGGTCTCCTTCGCCTCGGCTCGCGTCATCCATGCGCCGCCGCCGTTCTTGGCCCCGCCGTGCTCTGGCTTGATCCGCTCGTAGTCCATGTGTGCATGATACGAATTGTCCGCGTTGCGGTTCTTAATCCTCGACCTTTGAGCCCGGGGGTTCATCCGACGGTTCTGGCTGGTACCGTGCAATCTTATGTCGGAGAAAATTGGCAGGGGAGCGGTCGTGGCCCTGGTCTTTGCGGCGGCCGTTTATGCGAGCACGCGTGCTGCTGTTCCCGATCCCCTGCCGGGGGTGGCCTTGGGATGGCTTGCGCTCCTCCATATTGAGCGGGCTGGGGCGTTGCTCGGTGCGATCGGCATCGTCGCGCTGATTGGCTGGCGTGCCCTCTCCGGCGAATTCCCGATCAGATTCGGGAACGTCGAGTACGCGGCGAAGGAAGCCGCCGCCGAAGCGGAGGAAATCTCAGAGTCGCAGGAGCGGCGCATCCGTGTCTTGGAGGTCTTGATGGGCACCCGCGATCCAGCTGCTCTTGAGGACGACCGCTGAGCGCGTAAACTTTCTGGTAGTCAATGGAGCCAGCAGCCACCAAAGCAAAGCTGTCTGAGGAGGAGCGCGAGCGCATCCTTGAGCAGGCCCGGCGCGAACTGCCGGAGCTGGACCGCCGCTACAAGAAGGCGATCACCAACCTGGATCGCATCTCGCGCGGCCTTCGTCCCAAGACTTGATTCGCGCTTGGGGCGGGAGTTCCGAAGCGCGCCGGCAGGCTTCGGCGCACGTCCCTCAAAGAGGACAGCTGAGATGACCGAGGCCGATATCCAGCACTTCCTGATCGTCTACGACATCCCTTCGGGGAAGGCTCAGGTGCGCGACTTCGGTACCGACTACGAGGCGGCGCTTGAGGCTTATGCCGAGATCGAGGGCGAGATGCGCGAGCGCGACGACCTGGACATCGTTCTCGTCGGCGCCGACTCGCTTGAGACGGTCAAGCGGACGCACTCAAGCTATTTCGGCGATACGGCAGAGACGTTTGAGTCGCTGCTGCCGGCCGGCGTTCTCGCCCGCTGAAGCTCGCGTTCGGCCTGACCTTCGGTCGAAACGACCGCACCGGACGAGTCGCATTCCGGTCGCATAAACGCCGCAAACTGCTCTGGCAAGCGGGGGCTCTCCGGTCTACGAAACCGAAGGTCACAGGTTCGAATCCTGTCGGGCGCGTTCCTCTCGTTGCCGGGGGAGGCCGCGCACTTGCGGGGGCATGCCGTTGCCTGCCGTCTACCGCTTCAGCCTGGCGATGTCTGCGCCCGGCGTTTTCCTTCGCTCCGGCCCGCTCGGTCTTGATGCGCTCATGGTCCACACCTTCTAAGATACATGTTGTCTGTGCGACCGACTACGAGGAAGACCTACGGCAGGACGGCCAGCGGCAGGCAAATCACCGACGATCTGATTGACGCCCTCGCCAGGAAGGCGGAGGCGGGATACGAGATTGAGAGGCTGACTGAATCGATGGATATTGCGGAGGCCAAAGCAAAGCTCGAAGCGGTCCTCGACGAACTCGCTGCGGCCGGATTCTCGGTCTGGGGCTGGGACGACGAATCGATCCAGATCGCGCGGCTGAACGAGCCGAGCGCTGCGTGCGCGCCCCGTCACGCATCGCTCGATGTGCGCCGCGACGTCGATGGGACCCCAGAGGAGGTCCGGAAGGGGCGGGAGCGTTTCTGAGCGCCCCCGTGCAGTCGCTTGTTTCATGTATCGAAACATGAAACAATGAGAGCGCCATGCTGAAGGGACAGGACGTGGTTGTGCTGCTGAAGCTGATTGGCTTGAACGAGCCTTTTCCCGTGCGCGACCTCGCAAGCCAGCTTGGCTTCGACGTTGCGGGCACGCACCGCGCCATGCGTCGCCTTGACGAAGCCGGTCTCTATTCGGTTGAGCGTCGGAGCGTCTACCGGGCCGCAGCTGAGGAGTTCCTGGTCCACGCAGCCAAGTTCAGCTTTCCCGCACGCTGGGGGTCCGAAGTACGGGGAGTTCCTACCTCATGGGCGGCTGAGCCGCTGAAAGCAGAGCTAGCCGAGTCCGGTGGCTTGCCTCCGGTGTGGCCCTACGCCAGGGGAACGGTACGCGGGCTCGGATTGGAGCCGCTGCACGCGATGGTCTCCAAGGCAGCGCTCGCGGATCGCGAGCTGTGGGAACGCCTGGCGCTGGTCGACGCCCTTCGAAGTAACGACAACGTCCGCGTAAGTCGGCTCGCGGAGAAGCTCCTCATGGAGAGGATCGGGTCGTGAGCATCGCCATGCTGGAGCGAGCAGCACAGGAGTTGGCCCCGTTCCTCGATGAGGTGGCATTCGTAGGTGGCGCGACGATCGCACTGTGGATCACCGACGAAGGGGCGCCTGCGCCTCGGGTGACGAAGGACGTCGACCTCGTGGCCGAGGTCGCCTCGCTGGCCGGCTGGTACCGGTTCGAGGAGCGCCTTCGCGCTCATGGGCTTCGCAACGATTCATCGAGTCGCGTGATCTGCAGATGGAAAGCCGGGAGCCCGGGCGATGAGCTGGTGATCGACTTGATGCCGGGGGACGCGTCGATCCTCGGCTTCGAGAACCGGTGGCAGCGGCCGGCTCTTGCCGGTGCCGAGGCTTTGTCGCTGCCGTCGGGTCAGCGGATACGAGCGATCTCGCCGCCCTACCTGCTTGCGACGAAGCTGGAGGCGTGGAGCGGACGCGGGGCCGGCGACCACCTCCGCAGCCACGACCTCGAGGACGTCATCAGGCTGGTCGACGGGCGAGCCGAGGTCGTCGGGGAGGTCGGTGATGCCTCCCGCGATCTTCGCTCTTTTCTATCCCGCGAGATCGCGACTCTCCTCGACCAGCCCCGATTTCTGGATGCGATCGACGGCACTGTCGTCGGGTTCGGACGAAGAGGCTCAGGCGACGGGGATCGGGTCGAGGAGATAGTCCTGCCGCGTCTCCGCGCCCTCGCGGAGAGGTAGCCCCAGCCCGACACAGGTACCCCATGGGGCAACAACTGGGGCAACACGCCCTACGGATTCCAGCCGATCTCCACGTAGCTCGATTCGCCGGGACCCGACGGGAGGGCGGCATGCGGGCGACTGAATAGCATCGGAGGGGCCCGCTTCGAGTCATGAGCCTCCGCCCACTTCTCGACATCGCCTCCGAAAACGAGCGCCTGCACGCGCTGGCGGGCGACGTGCGTGCCGCGAGCGCCGGCGCGCCGATCGCGATCGGCGCCTCGGAGACCCTGCGGCCGCTGCTGCTGGCGGCGCTGCTCGAGGACGACCGCGGGCTCGCCGAGCGGCCCGCGCTGCTGGTCAGCGCCGACGACCGCTCGGCCCGTGACCTGGCCGCCGACCTGCGCGGCTACCTGGCGCCGCGCCGCGTCCGCTTCTACCCCTCGCGCGGCACCGGCTACGCCTCGCACGTCACGCCGCCGCCGCACCTCGTCGGCCTGCGGATCGACGCGCTCGACGCGCTGGCGGGCGCGGGGCGCGGCAATCCATCGGGGACGGCCGGCGCCGGAGACCAGGCGGGCCCGCCCGGTGGCCCCGCCGAGGACGCGCCGATCGTCGTCGCCAGCGCCACGGCGCTCGCCGAGGCGGTCCCCGACGCCTCGCTCCGTCCCGCCGGCTTCGCCCTCTCCCGCGGCGGCGAGCTCGACCTCGAGGCCGCCGTCGACCGCCTCGCCGCCGCCGGCTACCAGCGCGTGGAGCAGGTCGAGGAGCGCGGGCAGTTCGCCGTCCGCGGCGGCATTCTCGACGTCTACCCGGCGACCGAGGAGCGCGCCGTGCGGATCGAGCTGTTCGGCGACGAGGTCGAGTCGTTGCGCTGGTTCTCGACCTTCACCCAGCGCTCGCTCGGCGACGCGGAGCGGGTCGAGCTCGCCCCGGCGGCCGAGCTCGACGCCGAGCACCGCGAGCTCGCCGAGCTGGCGGCGATGGAGGCGGCCGAGGACGGCAGGCAGGCGCCGAGCGCCGCCGACGCCCTGCCGCTGGAGCACTTCGGCCCGCCGCTCGACCTCGTCCCGCCCGAGGCCGCGGTGATCCTCGCCGCCGCGGAGGAGATCGAGCCCGCCCTGCGCGACCACTGGGAGGACGCCACCGCGGCGATGCACGCCGACGACGCGCGCCACCTCTACGTCGACGTCGCCGGGCCGCTCGCCGCCCGCGCGGTGCTCTCCGTCGGCGGCGCCGGCAGCGACGACGAGGAGGCCTTCCGCGCCTCGCGCGCCGAGTCGCCGGCGCGCAGCGTCAAGGAGGCCGAGAGCGAGCTGGAGAAGCTGGTGCGCTCGGGCTACCGCACCGTGGTCGCCTTCGACGCCCGCGGCGAGGCCGACCGCGCCCGCTACGGCCTCGACCGGCTCGACGCCCGCATCCTCGAGGGCGGCCGCCTCTCGCCGGACCCGGGCCTCAGCTTCGCCGAGGCGCGCCTGCGCGAGGGCTTCGTCAGCCCGGAGCTGCGGCTCGCCGTCTATCCCTTCCGCCGCCTCGTCCACCGCCGCCGCAGGGCCGAGGACCGCGTCGCCCGCACCGGCCGAGGCCGGCTCGCCTTCAGCGACCTGCGGGTCGGCGATTACGTCGTCCACGAGGACCACGGCGTCGCCCGCTTCGCCGGCTTCGAGACGCGCGAGGTCGGCGGCATAAGCCGCGACTACCTCTACCTCGAATACAGGGGTGAGGACCGCGTCTACGTCCCCACCGAGCAACTCGCGAAGCTGAGCCGCTACGTCGGCGCCGGGGCCGAGCCGGCGCTCTCCTCGCTCGGCGGCAAGCGCTGGCAGAACATGAAGGCGCGCGCCCGCAAGGCGGCCGGGGCGCTGGCCGGCGAGCTGCTCAACCTCTATGCCGAGCGCCGCGCCCGCAAGGGGCACGCATTCCCGCCCGACGGCGAGTGGCAGGTCGAGATGGAGGCGGCCTTCCCCTACCGCGAGACCGCCGACCAGCTGGAGGCGATCGAGGCGGTCAAGGGCGACATGGAATCCGAGCAGCCGATGGACCGCCTGGCCTGCGGCGACGTCGGCTTCGGCAAGACCGAGGTGGCGCTGCGCGCCGCGGTCAAGGCGGCCGCCGACGGCAAGCAGGTGATGATGCTGGCGCCGACGACGATCCTCGCCCAGCAGCACTTCGGCACCTTCCGCGAGCGGCTCGCCGACCTGCCGTTCACGCTCGACTGGGTCTCGCGGCTGCGCAGGCCGGCCGAGGTCAAGGAGGTGTTGAAGCGCTTCGAAGCGGGCGAGGTCGACGTGCTGGTCGGCACCCACCGGCTGCTCTCGCGCGACGTCCGCGCCAAGGACCTCGGCCTGCTGATCGTCGACGAGGAGCAGCGCTTCGGGGTCAAGCAGAAGGAGCTGCTGCGGCAGCTGAAGCTGCGGGTCGACGTGCTGGCGCTCTCGGCGACGCCGATCCCGCGCACCCTGCAGATGAGCCTCGCCGGGCTGCGCGACATCTCGACGATCGAGACGCCGCCGGAGGGGCGCCGCCCGGTCCGCACCTACGTCGGCCCCTATGACGAGGACCTCGTCCACAAGGCGATCGTGCGCGAGCTCGAGCGCGAGGGCCAGGCGTTCTTCCTGCACAACCGGATCGAGAGCCTGCCCGAGGTCGCCGAGCAGATCCGCGGCCTGGTGCCGGGGGCGCGGGTGGTCGAAGCGCACGGGCAGATGGACGAGGCGCGACTGGAGGAGACGATGATGGGCTTCCTGCGCGGCGAGGCCGACGTATTGGCGACGACGACGATCATCGAGTCCGGGCTCGACATCCCGACCGCGAACACGCTGATCGTCGAGCGCGCCGACCGGCTCGGGCTGGCGCAGGCCTACCAGATCCGCGGCCGGGTCGGGCGCTCGCGCGAGCGCGCCTTCGCCTACCTGCTCTACCCCTCGGCCGAGGCGCTGACCGAGGAGGCCGCGGCGCGGCTCTCGACCCTCGCCGACCACACCGAGCTCGGCTCGGGCTTCAAGATCGCGATGCGCGACCTCGACATCCGCGGCGCCGGCGACCTGCTGGGCGACGAGCAGTCGGGCCACGTCGCCGCGGTCGGCTTCGAGCTCTACTGCCAGATGATCGACGAGGCCGTCGCCGAGGCCGCCGCGGCGCGCGAGGGCGGGGAGGGGGCTGAGGAGCCGGGGGAGCCGCTGCGCTTCGACGTGCCGGTCGACGCCTACCTGCCCGCCGCCTACGTCCCCTTCGAGGCGGCGAAGATCGACATCCACCGGCGCGTCGTCGCCGCCCGCGCGCCGGGCGACCTGCGGGCGATCCGCGACGAGCTCGAGGACCGCTTCGGCCCGCCACCGCCCGAGGCGGAGAACCTGCTGGCGCTGCAGAGGGCGCGGATCGAGCTGCGGCTCGCGGGGGCGCGCAGCGTCGAGCTGCGCGGCGGGCGGCTCAGCGTGGTCGGGGTCGAGCTCGACTCCGAGGGCTCGGGGGCGCTGGCGGAGCGCGTCGAGGGGGCGCTGTACGAGTGGCGGGAGAAGACGGCGTCGATGCGCGTGCCCGACGATCCGGAGGCGCGGCTGGCCGCCGTGCTGGCGCTGGCGGAGGGCCTGCGCGAGGCCGGCCGCTCGTCAATAGTCGAAAAAGATATGCTTCCGGCTTCGTGAGTCCGAACCAGGGTGGGAAAGGGACTGGCAAGGGTGCGGGAGGCAAGGCTCCCGGCCCCGCCGCCGTGCGGCGCCTCGGCCTGCTCGTCTTCGGCGCCGCCTTCGTCGTCCTCTTCGTCGTCGTCGCGATCGCCGAGGGCGTCGGCAGCCCCAGCGTCCCCTCCGGGGACGTCGCCCTGGTCGAGAGCGTGCCCAGCGAAGTCGGTGAGGTCAGTCAGGCCCAGTTCGACCACGCGCTCGAGCTCGCCGCCAAGCAGGGCGGCGAAAAAAAGACCCCCAAGCCCGGCAGCGCCAAATACGAGGAACTGAAGGAAACGGCGCTCAACGCGCTCTTCGAAGCGATCTGGCTCCAGGGCCAGGCCGAAGAATGGGGCATCTCGATCAGCGAAGCGGAAGTCGCCAAGGAACTGAAGAAACTGAAGAAGGAAAGCTTCAAATCCCCGAAGGAATACAAGGAATTCCTCAAGGAATCCGGCTACGACTCCGAAGACGTCAACGAACGGGTGAAGCTGCAGATCCTCAGCACGAAACTGCAGGAACAGCTGAAAGAACAGGCGCCGCAGCCGAGCGCGAGCCAGATCGAGGCCTACTACGAAGCGGCGCAGGCGACCCAGTTCACGCAGAAACCGACGCGGACCGTGCGCGTGATCGTCAACAAGAAGAAGCAGAAGGTCGAAGAAGCGCAGAAGGCGCTCGAAAAGGACGACTCGGCGAAGAACTGGAAAAAGGTCGCCAAGAAGTACTCCGAAGACCCGGCCTCGAAAGAAAACGGCGGGCTCAAGGAAGGCGTCCAGGAAGGGGTCGAAGAAGAACCGCTGGACGCCGACATCTTCGGCGCCGACGAAGGGCAGCTGATCGGCCCGGTGAAGACCAAAGCCGGCTTCACGATCTTCGAGGTCGAGAACAGCACGCCGGAAAAAACGCAGGAACTGAAAGAAGTCGAAAGCCAGATCCAGGCCACGCTGGCGCAGCGCGAAGAACAGGAATACTTCGCCGGCTTCGTTGAAAACTTCAGCAACAAATGGACGCAGCGGACGCACTGCGCGTCCGGCTACGTGACCGAACGCTGCGCCAACTACAAGGGCAACGGCCACTCGAAAACGGCGCCCGAAGCCTGCTACGAAGCGAACCCGAAAACCCCGGCCGAAGCCTGCCCGGCGCCGGTCAACCAGCTCGTGCCGGCGATGCCGGGCACGGTGACGCCGCTGGAACCGAAGGGCACCCCGCTGGCCCAGCGCCCGCACCCGCCGGGCGAAGAAAAAGAAGAAGAAGCGGCGCCCTTCAACCTCGAAGGCCTGCCCGAAGGCGCCGCGCCGCCGCCCGAAGCGCCGCCGCCCGCCGAAGGCGAATAGCGCCCGTCGCGCCGCTGGGCGGCGTCGGTAGACTCGCGCGCCCGTGAGCGCAATCGCTTCAATCCACGCGCGGCAGATCCTCGACTCGCGCGGCAACCCGACGGTCGAGGTCGAGGTCGCGCTCGAGTCCGGCGCCCGGGGTGTCGCCGCGGTGCCCTCCGGCGCCTCGACCGGCGAGTTCGAGGCGGTCGAGCTGCGCGACGGCGGCGAGGCCTGGGGCGGCAAGGGCGTCGCTGGCGCGGTCGCCAACGTCAACGGCGAGCTCGCCGCGGCGCTGACCGGCGCCCGCGCCGCCGAGCAGGGCGCGCTGGACGAGACGATGATCGAGCTCGACGGCACGCCGAACAAGGGCCGGCTCGGCGCCAACGCCATCCTCGGCGTCTCGCTGGCGGCGGCGAAGGCCGCGGCCGCCGACTCCGGCCAGCCGCTCTACCGCTACCTGGCCGAGCTCTACGGCGGCGGCGAGCCGAGCATCCTGCCGGTGCCGATGATGAACGTGCTCAACGGCGGCGCCCACGCCGACAACTCGGTCGACTTCCAGGAGTTCATGGTGGTGCCCGCGGGCGCGTCGAGCTTCGCCGAGTGCCTGCGTATGGGCGCCGAGGTGTTCCACGCGCTGAAGAAGAGCCTCGCCTCGCAGGGGCTCTCGACCGCCGGAGGCGACGAGGGCGGCTTCGCACCGAATCTGGAATCGAACGAGGCGGCGCTGCAGGCGGTGCTGGCGGGCGTCGAGGCCGCCGGCCACGCGCCCGGCTCGGACGTCTTCATCGCCCTCGACCCGGCGACCAGCGAGGTCTACGAGGGCGGCGCCTACGCGCTCGAGCACGAGGGCCGCACGCTCTCCTCCGAGGAGATGGCCTCCTACTGGGACGACGCCTGCGCCCGCTACCCGATCGTCTCGCTCGAGGACGGCATGGACGAAGAGGACTGGGAGGGCTGGAAGCTGCTCACCGAGCGGCTCGGCGACCGCGTGCAGCTGGTCGGCGACGACATCTTCGTCACCAACCCCGAGCGTCTGCGGCGCGGGATCGAGCTCGGGGTGGGCAACTCGATCCTGGTCAAGGTCAACCAGATCGGCACGCTGAGCGAGACCCTGGAGGCGATCCGCATCGCCCGCGACGCCGGCTACACGGCGGTGATCTCGCATCGCTCGGGCGAGACCGAGGACACGACGATCGCCGACCTCGCCGTCGCCACCGGCGCCGGCCAGATCAAGACCGGGGCGCCGTCCCGCTCGGACCGGGTGGCGAAGTACAACCGGTTGCTCCGCATAGAGGAAGAGCTGGGAGACACCGCCACCTTCCCCGGCCTGCAGGCCTTCGCCCAACGCGCCACCTGAATGCAGGAATACGGGTCTCGGCCGCGTAGCTGGCCGTATGGCGACCCGTTCCAGGCCGGCGCGCAGGACCGCTTCGAGGCCGAAACGGCGTCCCGCCGCCCGCCGTCGGCCCGCCCCGCGGCGCGGCGGCAGCCGCATCCGCTGGGACCGGGTGGGGCGGATCGCGCTGACGCTGGTCCTCGCCGCGGTGCTCTACTCCTACCTCAACCCGGCGATCGACTTCGTCAAGACCTACACGGCGACCACCGACGCCAAGGCCGAATTCCACGAAAAGCTGCGCGAAAACAAGCGCCTGCACCGGCGCGTGCAGACGGCCGACGACCCGCTCGTGATCGACCGCAGGGCCCGGGCGCAGGGCATGGTCGCCGAAGGGGAGACCCCCATAGTCGTCCACGGTCTGGGAGACGGGTGACTCCGAATTCCCGCACCCACGGATGACGCGCCTGGCGCGGCGCTGGACCGGCGCCCGCGATCCTCGCGCGTAGCGCTGCCACGCGCCTGCGGTCGCGTACGCCACCAACTTGGCCAGTCGCGCCCCCGCGGGCACGTTAATCCGCAGTCAACCGTCTAATTTGCAGCCATTCTCCGATGGTAGGCCTCGGCTCTTACATCCTCAGCGCCGCCCTCTTGGCGACTTTGGTCATTTCGCTCGGGGTGTCGGCCGTCGGGTTGAGGCGCTGGTTGTTGCCCGAGTGGGAGGGGGCGCCGGCGCGGCTGGTCGAGTCGATCGTGGCGGTTGCGCTGCTGATCTGGCTGGCGGAGCTTCTGGGCGTGGTCAACCTGCTCTACGCGGGGACGCTCGTCGCCGCAGCGATTCTCGCCGCAGCAGCGATTGCTGTCGGCCCGCGGGTCCTGTCGCGGGGTGGCGGTCCTGGCGGGGGGCTGGATTTTTCGCGCGGGGACGGGGAGGCGGTCCCTGGGGAGGGGGTTGAGCGAAAAATTGACGCCGTCCCCCGCCAGGACCCCCACCCCGCGCCGCCCGCGGGAGGGACGTTTGCCGCGCGGGTTCAGATGTGGCTACCGTCGCTCGTCGCCGTTGGGGTGGTCGCGTTGGTTTTCGCCCACTGGGGGCTGACCGCCAAAGACGCGCTCGGCCGCGGCGTCTTCAACTTCGATTCGCTCTGGTACCACCTGCCGTTTGCGGTCGAAATGGCGCATAGCCACTCGGTCACCGGGATCCATTACACCGAGACCGTCTTCACCAACTGGTTCTACCCGCAGAACTCCGAGCTCCTGCACTCCGTGGGGATCCTGCTCACGGGGCGCGACACGCTGAGCTTGTTCCTCAACTTCGGCTGGCTGGGGATGGCCTTCCTCGCTGCCTGGTGCATCGGCCGACCCTACGGACGCGGGTCGCTCAGCGTGGTGGCGGCCGGAGTCCTGCTCGAGTGCCACACGCTCGTCGTCCGAGAGCCTGGCGCCGCCAAGAACGACCTCATGGCAGCAGCTTTGCTCCTGGCCGCCATCGCCATCCTCGTCACGTGGAAATCGCTTCTCCCGCGGGCGTCGGGGGGTGGGGGTGCCGGGACGGGGCGGCGTTCCGTTCTTCGCCCCAACCCGGCTCTCGGACGGCCGCAAGACTCAGAGGCGAAGAACCCAACCCCGGCCCGGGGCCCCCACCCCCCGACAGGACCCGCGGGCCGATATGCCCCACTCGCAATCGCGGGGCTCGCCACCGGTCTCGCCGTCGGCACCAAGTCCACCGCCCTCGCGATGGCTGCGATGCTGACGCTCGCGGTCATTGTCCTGGCGCCCGCCGGGCGTCGTTGGGCTGCCACGGGCTGGTGGTTCGGGGCGGGGCTGGCGGGCGGGGGGTACTGGTACCTGCGCAACCTGATAGTCACCGGCAACCCGCTGCCCCAGCTCGAACGCCTGGGGCCGCTCTCGCTGCCGCACCCGGAGCGCCTGCAGGAAGGCCGCCCGGACTTCTCGATCGCCCACTATGCGACCGACACCGGCATCTGGCGCGAATACTTCGAGCCGGGCCTGCACCAGGCCTTCGGCGCCCTCTGGCCCGTCGTCCTCCTGGCAGCGATCGCAGGAGCCGTGGTCGCCCTCGTCTGGGGCCGCCCCCCGGTGCTCCGCTGGATGGGCGCCGTAGCCCTGGTGGGCATGATCGCCTACGTCTTCACCCCCCTCAGCGCCGCCGGCGCCGACGGCGCCCCCACCGGCTTCGGCATCAACATCCGCTACGCGATACCAGCGCTTCTGGCGGGCCTGACCCTGTTCCCCCCAGCCTTTCTGCTCCTCCGCCGGTCGCGGCGATCGGGTCCCGCCGGGGTGGAGGGGGATCAGCCGCATCGAGAGCCGGCAGTCGCAGACCCCGATCCTCCCGCGGGTGGCCACGACAGGACCCGCGGGCTGACCGCATGGTCCCTATGGGACTGGTGCCTGCTCGGAGGCCTGCTGGTCCTCCTGGTCGTCACCAACCGCTCCGACGCCGCCCTGCGCGACCCCGACCGCCTCTTCGCCTGGCTGATCGCCCTGCTGGCCGTACTGATCCCGGCCGCGCTGGTCTTCATCCGACAGCGACCGTTCGCTGTTGGTCGGGCAGAGCCCGACAAGAGGCGAACGGGCCTGGTCCTGGCCGGGTTCGTCGCCCTGGGCCTCGCCCTGCTCGCGATCGGCTACCCCGTCCAGCGCGACTACCTGCGCGACCGCTACGTCAACGCCAACCCGCAGACCGCCATCCCCGGCATGCACCTCGACTCGGCCTACCGCTGGGCCCGCGGCGTGCATGACTCCCGCATCGGCCTCGCCGGCACCACCGCCGGCTTCCTCGAGTACGGCCTCTACGGCACCGACCTCTCCAATCGCGTCCGCTACCTCGGCGAGAAGGGCTCGCACGGCGCCTTCAACGCGATCCCGACCTGCGCCGGCTTCCGCGCCGCGGTCAACCGGGCCGACCTCGACTACCTCGTCACCGCGCCCTTTCTCGACTTCATCGAACCCGAGAATCCGGTCAGCTCCCCGGAGGCCCGCTGGCTGCGCGGCGAGCCCACGGTGACACCGATCCGGCGCAGCGGACCGGTCACCGTCTGGCGCGTCGAGGGCCGCCTCGACCCGGCCGGCTGCGGCCCCCGCAACGCCCCGCTGCGCGAAGTCCCCGACCAGCCCAGCGTCTGACCCAGCGCTTCCGGTGCGCCATTCCCACCCATGAGGTTGGAAGGGCGCACCGGAACGGGCCGGCGGCGGGTCGCTACGCTGAAGCCGCATGGGCTATCCGCTCGAGAACGCGCTGTTCCAGTGGGAGGAGGGGCTGCGTGCTCTTCGCTCGATCGACTCTTCGCGCGGGCGGCGCCTGGCCGACCGCGTCGTCGCGGCGATCCAGGACGAGCTCCGGCGCCGGATCGGCCCCACCTTCTCCGCCGCGGAGCTCGCCGACCTCTACGGCCGAGGCACCGACTGGTGCCTCCAGGTGGCGAACGACGCGGCTCCACAGCTCGAAACCGACGGCCAATCGCTAGCCGACGCAGCCTTCTGGCTCTATCTCCGCGGGGCGACGGACTTCGCCGGAGGCCGCCAACTCGTGCGGTGACGGGCCATCCCGGTAGGGGTGGAACGTCTTGTACCTTTTTGTCGACTGCCCCGGGCGACAGCCGTATCCCGATCCTTCAAAAAGGTTAAGTGGAACCCCTGCCGGGATGGCCCGTCGGGCCTAGTCGTCTGAGTCGCCGGAGCCGCTGTCGCCGGCTCGGCGGATGACGATCTGGTCGGCCTCGATGCGCACCGTGACCTCGTTCTTGCCGGCCCAGTGTTCGGCGTACACGGGGTTGTCCTTGACGCTCGCGTCGAGCCAGAGGCCGTAGCCGTCGCGTTCGCCGTGGTCGAAGGTCGCCTCGATCTCCTTGCGGCGACCGCGACCGCCGCGCCTGCCGCGGCGACGGCGCCGTTTCGGCCGCGAGCCTCCATCGCCCTCGGCTTCGTCGTCGCCTTCCTTGGACTTGCCGCCCTTGCGGGCCGGCTTCGGCTTCTTCTCCTCGCGCCCGCCGTCGTCCTCGTCCTCTTCGCCCGGCTCTTCCTGCTCGTCCTCCTCTTCGGGCTCCTCCTCCTCGGCTTCCTCTTCAGCCGTGGCGGCCTCGATCTCGGCCTCGATCTCGTCGCGCAGGTCGACGTCGGCGGATGCGTCCTCGCCGTCGGCGGTCAGGTCGTGCTGCTTGCGGAACTGGCGCAGCTCCGAGGCGGAGACCTCGAGCTGGTGGGCGATCCAGGCATCCGTGCGGCCCTGGCGCACCCAGGCGCGGATCTGGTTGAGCTGTGGTTTCAGCGAACGTCGTGCCATCGGCGCGCGAGTCTATTCAACCTGGTCCGCGGTTCGCTGAGTCACGGTCGTGGGGCTCAGGCCATCAGGAAGGAGAGGGCCTCGAACATCGCGATCACGACGACGGCGACGGTGGCCGTCAGGCAGACCGCGAGCACGCTGAACCGGACCTTGCTCTCCTGCTCGTTGCGCGTCATCCGCCGCTCGCGGGAGCGGTTCGCGGCGCGGCGGCGCAGCTGTTCGCGCCGGCGGCGCTCCAGGGTCGTCTCCTGCTCGAAGGCGACCTCGAACTGGTTGATGCTCTGGCGCATTCTCATGAGGAAGCGCCCCGGGGGGCGCGGTGGCGCACGGTAGCAGAGCCGCATGAGCGCTTGCACGGCTAATGCTCACCGTTCACGCACGGGATGTGACGACGATCACGGTCGGTCGCGGTCGCTCATCACGGTCGGTCGCGGTCGCTCAACAGGCGCCCCAGAGCCCGCGCCCGGCGCGCGCGGCCCCGATCGCCAGGCGTTCGAATCGAGGCGCGAAGCGGTCGTTCGGCGGGATCGTCAACGGCCGTGCCAGCCCGCGCCGCGCGAGGATCGCGTTGAAGAGCCGCTGCGGACCTTGTACGTGCTGGGACCCGTACAAACTCCCCTGCGCGAGGTACACGTAGGCGAGCAGGCGGCCGTAGACGTCGCGCGGTTCGGCGCCGAAGACGAGCCGCACCCGCCGCCCCGTCAGCCGCCGTTTCGTGAAGTGCGAGGCGCGCTCGCCGAAGCACTGCACGGGCGTGTCCGGCTTCACCGTCTCCGGCGTGTCGACCCCGATCAGCCGCACGTATTCCCCGCGCCCGTCCAGCCGCACGAGGATCGTGTCCCCGTCGACCACCCGCTCGACCCGCACGACCGCTTCCGCCGGCGCCACCCCCGGATCCCCCTCCCACGGCCGCAGAACAACCGCAGCCACAGCGAGAAGAAGGGCGACGCTGCCTACCCAATGCCGATGCATGCCCTATCAAGGCTGTGGCGCCGAAGTCTCGCCCCCCCGAAAGAGGCAGGGCCGGTAGGGCTGGAACGTCTTGTACCTCTTCGTCGACTGCCCCCGGACGCCAGCTAATCCCAGGTGAAGGCACCGAGCAGCCCTGTTCCGTCTCCTGAAGGTCTAGAACCAAGCAGATTGGGGGATGCAGGGAGGGCGGTGAGGGGAGCGCACTTCCGTGCGTGACCCGAGCCAACCGACTGAAGACCCCGAGATGCGCTGGTTATAGACCTTCAGGGGGTTCGGCGCACGTTCGAGAGCAGCGTCTCCTTGATCTGCGCGATTATCTCCAGCGCCTCACTCCACTCGCGCTGCCAGACGTTGCGCCCGAAGATCACGCCGCTGCCGCCCGCCTGCATGATCTCGCGGCAGTGGGTGAGCACGGTCTCGTCGTCGACCTTGGAGCCGCCCGAGAGGACGACCAGCGAGCGGCCCGCCGACTCGACGCAGTGCTGGATCGCGGTCGCCTCGTCGACTTCCATCTCGTTGTAGGGGGCCGGCGCGTCCCTGTCCTTCTCCGGGTTGATCTTCGGCATGTTGAGCTTGACCACGTCGGCGCCCATCTCCATCGCCAGCCGCGCCGCGTAGTCGATCGCGTAGAAGGAGCCGGGGCCACCCTTCTTCTCGATCGCTTCGCCGCGCGGGTAGGACCAGACGACCAGCGGCATCCCGTAGCGGTCGCAGTCCTCGCGCACGCCGCGCAGCTGGGCCAGGTCCTCGTCCTGGCGCGGGGAGCCGACGTAGAGGGTGTAGCCGACCGCGTCGGCGCCCAGCCGCACCGCGTCCTCGACGCTCGCGTTGCAGGTCGAGAGCGCCTGCGCGGAGGAGGGGATGTCGGTCTTGCCGTTGACCTTGAGGATCAGCGGCACCTGGCCGGCGTAGTCGGGGTAGTACTTGCTCGCCATGCCGATCTGGCAGGCCAGCGCCGAGTAGCCGGCCTCGACCGCGAGCCGGAATTGATAGTCGGGGTCCTTGGACGCGGGGTTGGGGAAGAAATCGCGCGGACCGTGCTCGATCCCCTGGTCGATCGGCAGCAGCATCAGGGTCCCGTTGCCGGGCCCGAACTCGAACAGCAGCCGTCGCAGGCGGGCGCGTTTGCCCGGGGCCAGCTCGGCCAGAAGCGATTTCTGCTCGGTAAGGCTCTTCAACTCCACGCTGTTCCTCCTCGAAGACGGGTGTTCGCGCAGTATGCCACCGCGCGCAGAGCGCGAGCGCTCGCCACCGGGCGGTTATCCTCGATTGACCATGAGCGAGACTGAGCTCAGCGTCATCTGCAAGAACTGCGGCTCCGAGGTCAGTCCCTATGTGACCGAGTGCCCGTACTGCGGCGCGCGGCTGCGCAAGCGGGCGCCGAAGCTGGAGCGGCGCGGCGACGGGCTCGAGGCGAAGCCGCGGCGCGGCCCGGCCGGCCGGCTGTTCCGGCTCAGGCTGCCCGCCCGGCTCTCGGCGACCGCGCAGCGTCCCTACGCGACTCTGGCGGCGATCCTCGGCTCGGCGGCGCTGCTGCTGGTCGAGCAGGCGACGGGCGCCTCGCTGGCGGGCGTCGGCGGGCTGACCGTGCCCGTGCACGGCGAGTGGTGGCGCTTCCTCACCGCCCCCTTCGCCTACGTCGACGTCGGCTATCTCTTCGTCGTCGCCGTCGGCCTGGCGATCTTCGGGCTGGGCGTCGAGCGCCGCCTGGGCAGCGCGGCGACGGCGCTGCTGCTGCTCGCCTGCGGCGCGCTGGGGATGCTGGCGGCGAGCGGCATCGCCTCCGCCCGGGGCGACCTCGTCGTCATCGGCGGCGGCAACGGGATGGCGCTGGGCGCCGTCGCCGCCTGGTTCGCGATCCGCCGCGCCGAGGCGCACCGGGCGATCGACGACGACTACGACCGGGTCGGCGTCGCCGTCGCGGCCGCGGTCCTGCTCGCCCTGCCGATCTTCGAATCGCACGCCGACGTCTTCGCCGGCCTGGTCGGCGGCGCCGTCGGCGGCCTCGCCGGCCTCGCCGCCTCGACCCTGCGGCATTGATCAAACGCCGCCCCCTCCGCTCCCGCGAGAGGCCGGAGAATCGACCATCTAGTGTCTGGATGGTGCAATCGGACGAGCAGCGACTCGAAGCCGCGATCGAGCGGCTGACCGAGGACGGGCGCTTCGCCGAGGCGGAGACGATCGTCGCCCGCGCCGCGCCGCAGCTTCAGCGGGTGCTGATGGCGGCGCTCGCCGACGGCGGCTGGTTCGGCGAGTCGCACGAGCGCGAGTCGCTGAAGGCCGCCACCGTCCCCGACCCCGAGGAGCGACTCGCCGCCGTGCGCACGCTGCTCGCCGAGGAGGCGCGCATGGGGATGATGGTTGGAGTCGCCGTAGGCTGGGCACTGAAGGAGGAGATGAGCGAGGGCGAGGAGGCGCCTCGCCCCGAAACCGACCCCGACGAAGGAGAGCGCTGAAGATGGAGATCAAGTTCCACGGCCACTCGTGCTTCGAGCTGAGCGAGGGGGAGACGACGGTGCTCGTCGATCCGTTCCTCAAGCCGAACAACCCCGCCGCCGTCCACACCGCGGAGGAAGTCGAGCCGACCCACATCGCGATCAGCCACGGCCACGCCGACCACCTTGCCGACGCGGTCGCGGTCGCGGCGCGGACGGGCGCCCACTGCGTGGCGATCGTCGAGCTCGCCAACTGGCTGGAAGCGCGGGGCGTCGAGAACGTCAGCGACCCCAATCTCGGCGGCACGATCGAGTTCGACTGGGGCTGGATCAAGCTGGTGCCGGCCTGGCACACCAGCACCGCGCCGGGCTCCGAAGAGGCCCCCTACAGCGCCGAGCACGGGGTCTCGCTGGGGACCGCGGCCGGGTTGCTCGTCCACGTCGGCGGCAGGACCGTCTACCACACCGGCGACAGCTGCCTGTTCGGCGACATGAAGCTGATCGCCGAACGCAACCCGGTCGACGTCGCGCTGCTGCCGATCGGCGGCCACTACACGATGGACCGCCACGACGCGGTCGTCGCCGCGCAGCTGATCGGCGCCGAGACGGTGATCCCGATGCACTACGACACCTTCCCGCCGATCGAGACCGACAGCGACGCCTTCAAGGCCGAGGTCGAGTCGCAGACCTCCTCGCGGGTGGTCCTGCTGAAGCCGGGGGAGACGCACCCGGCCTGAGCGACGGGGCCCGGCGTGGCGCCGGGACCGCCGGGCCTAGCCTGCTTCGGTTCCGACTGCCGCCGCGGCCTCGCCGGCGCCGTCCGCGGCGCCCGCTTCGGCTTCGCCGTCCTCGGCGCCCGCGCCGGCTTCGTCCGCGGGGGCGTCTTCGAGGCCGGTCGCGGATCCGGCCGTTTCGGCGCCGCCTGCCGTGCCCGCCGTCCCGGCGCCGCCGGGCGCCGGGGACGAGGACGGGGCTTCGGAGACAGGCGATTCGCTAGGTGAGGAAGGGGTGGCCGGCGGGGCGCCCGCTTCGGCCGCTGCGGCCGGCGGCGGCGCGGGGGCCGGCGCTTCGGACGCCGAGGCTTCGCCTTCCGCGTCCGGCGGGACCGTGCCGCCGACGGTGACGACGACGGTTTCGCCGCCCGTGGGGGCGCCCGCGACGCCTGACTGCGATTTGGCGCCGTCGACCTTCGGGACGGCGGTCTTCGCGGTCGGAGCCTTCTTTCCGTCGCCCGCCTTGCTCGTGTCCGGCTGGGCGGCGGCGTCGGGAGCCGCGGTGGCGCCGGTTTCCGGAGCGGGCGCGGGCGCCGGGGCCGGTTCGGCCGGCGGCGCCGTGTCTTCGGCCGGGGGCGGAGGGGCGACGGTCAGTTCGACCGGCTCGAGCTGCGGTTGCGGCGCGGGCGCCACCTGGCTCGCGGAGACCGCGGCCGACTTGTGGTGGGCCGGGGCGGATGCGATCCGCGCGGGCGCGCTCGCCTTCGGCGCCGGCGTCGCGTCGCCTTTCTGGCTGACCTCGACCGTGCCGACCGTGCCCGCGGTGATCACCGCGGCGGTGACGACCCCGGCCACGGCCTTGGTGCCGAGCGCGCCGCCGACCGCGCCGATGCCGCCGGCGGCGCTGCTGCCGCCGAGCGCCGCGCCGGCGCTGGCCACCGCGCCGGCGCCGGCGCTCGTCGCGGTCGCCGCTGCGGTGGCTCCGGCGCTCGCCGCGGCGCCCGCGGTGGTCGCGCCCGCGCTCCCCGCGGTCGCGCCGGCGCCGGCGGCTCCTGCGCCGCCGCTCGCCCCTGCCGAGGCGCCTCCACTCGCCCCCCCGAAGCCCAGCTTGCCGAGGATGAAGCCCTTGAAGGCGACGAGCAGGCCCGCCGGAGCGAGCGCCGCCATCGCCTTGTCGTTGCTGCGCACCTGGGAGCGGAAGTCGGCGCACTCGTCGCAGTCGCGCACGTGGCGGCGCACCGGGCCGGAGACCTTGCGCAGCCCCTCGGCGGCCTCGGCCAGCTCCAGCCGCACCTCGCCGCAGGTCAGCTGGCGCGCCTGGCTCGCCTCGGCGAGCGAGATCCGCGCCCGCACCAGCAGCGACTTGACGGAGGGGACGCTGGTCTCCATCGTCGCGGCGATTTCCTCGTAGGACATCGCGTCCATCTCGCGCAGCAGCAGCGCCGTGCGCTGCGTCTCGGGCAGCTTGCCGACGTCATCGAGCAGCTGGCGGAACTCCTCGCGGTTGCTGACCTTCTCGGCGGTCGAGGCGGCCTCGACGACCGGCACCATGTCCATCGATTCCTGCGCGTCGGCGGTCGGCTTGCGCAGGTGGTTGAGGCAGCGGTTGCGGGCGATCCGGTACAGCCAGGGGCGCAGGTTGATCTCGCGCTCGTCGGCGAGCATCGCCCGGTAGGCGTTGACGAAGACCTCCTGGAGGACGTCCTCGGCGTCCTCGGTGGAGCCCAGCATCTGCCGGCAGAAGCCGAGCAGGCGGGGCTGGTAGCGGTCGACGATCGTCTCGAAGGCGCCGGCGTTGCCGCCGCGCGCCATCGCGATCAGCTTCGCGTCCCCCTGCAGCTTGAGCAGCGGTGAGCGGCGGGCCAGAAGCCCGCGTTGACTGGCGTGGGTTAGAGCCGATGCCTCCAAGCTTCACTCCTCCAGGGAAGGCGTTTGCGTGCGGCGTCTTCGTAGATAGGGACACCGTAACAAGGGCATAGTTGCGCTTCGTACAAAGATTTACGCGGCCTTTAGGCGCGATAGCCAAGCGTGGCGGCGCCCCCGTTGTCCAGCGCGGCCAAGACCCGCCGGCGAGTGAGGTCTTCACGTTTGCGATCAGCCGCATGCTGATGCGGTTTCCCGCGAGCCCTGTCGCGCCGGCCACACCTTAAGTAACTATCCGAGAACTCCCGGGCTGGGCAGGAGTTATGTCGCCCTGAACTGAAACGGCAAGGCACATCCCTCGCGAAAGGAGAGTGCCTTGCCGGTTTCCGACACTACCCCTGAACGACCCCTGCCGACGATCTGGGAGCTCCCCGACGAGCTGTGGGAGC
>Ga0210086_1000216_pt1 | contig 35974 bp, 42 predicted proteins | sample China_Galinas_PW_3_FD_184867 | JGI IMG/M metagenome (GOLD analysis project Ga0210086, IMG submission 184867) | Wetland microbial communities from San Francisco Bay, California, USA, that impact long-term carbon sequestration - China_Galinas_PWB_D2... | ecosystem: Environmental > Aquatic > Marine...
CTGGTGCCCTACCTGCTCTCGGCGATCCGCATGGTGGAGTCCGGCATCGCGACCGTCGAGGATGTCGACAAGGCTGTCGTGGCTGGTCTGTCGCACCCCATGGGGCCGTTGCGGTTGTGCGATCTGGTCGGCCTGGACACCCTCAAGCTCATCGCGGACAAGATGTTCGAAGAATACAAGGAACCGCACTACGGCCCGCCGCCGTTGCTGCTGCGTATGGTGGAAGCCGGCCTGCTGGGCAAGAAGTCTTCCCAGGGTTTCTACAGCTACTGATTCGGGCGTTGGATGCAATTACCGGCGGTATTAGCTAGGCTGCCTGCCGGTGGGCCTATGGGTCTTGGTCGGGGGGCCGTAATCTTGACGATATGAATTGTTCGTGCGCGGCTAATCGACCATGCCGAACGGACTTGAAGGGTAGCGGTTGATGGCAGACGTCGATGCGGGGTTGACTCCGTACTACGAGGAATCGCAGTCGATCTACGACGTGTCGAATGAGTTCTTCGCGCTGTTTCTCGGGCCGACGATGGGCTACACCTGCTCGTACTTCGAGCGCCCGGAGATGACGCTGGACGAAGCTCAGGTCGCCAAGTTCGACCTCGCCCTCGGCAAGCTCAACCTTCAGTCCGGCATGACCCTGCTCGATGTCGGCTGCGGATGGGGCGGTGCGCTCGAGTTGGCCGTCCAGAAGTACGACGTCAACGTCATCGGCATCACGCTGAGCAAGAACCAGTCGGAGTATGCCCGCGAACGGCTGTCCCGTCTTGACACCACGCGTTCGATCGAGGTGCGACTGCAGGGCTGGGAGGAGTTCGACGAGCCCGTCGATCGCATCGTCAGCATCGGTGCCTTCGAGGCGTTCAAGGCCGAGCGTTATCCGCTGTTCTTCGACAAGGCCTACAAGCTGCTGCCCGACGGCGGCCGCATGCTGCTGCACACCATCCTGGCGCACACCCAGAAGTTCTTCCGTGACAACGGGATCAAGCTGACCATCAGCGACCTGAAGTTCATGCGCTTCATCGGCACCGAGATCTTCCCGGGTGGACAGCTGCCGGCGGTGGAGGACATCGAGAAGCTCGCGGTCGATTCCGGATTCACCTTGGCGCGCACGCACCTGCTGCGTGAGCACTATGCGCGCACCCTGGACATTTGGGCGACGAACCTGGTCGCCAGCCGTGACGAGGCGATCGCCATCACCTCCGATGAGGTCTACGACCGCTACATGAAGTACCTGACCGGCTGCGCGGACTTCTTCCGCCGTGGCATCACCAACGTCGGCCAGTTCACCCTGACCAAGGGCTGAGACCGCCGCCGGTCAGGCCTGGTCGAGCCGGGCCTTCTCCGCCTCGATGTCGAAGTCGGCCGGCGGCCAGGACATGTCAAGGCTCTTGAGCGCCTCGATGAGCAGCTCGTTGATCGCCAGCCGGCTATACCACTTCTTGTCGCTCGGTACGATGAACCACGGCGCGTAGTCCGTCGACGTGCGGTCCAGCACGGCCTGATAGGCCTCCTGGTAGGCCGGCCACAGTTTGCGCTCGTCGAGATCGCGCGGGTTGTACTTCCAGTACCGGTCGGGTCGCTCGAGCCGTTCGGCCAGTCGTCCCTTCTGTTCTTCGAGGGAGATGAACATGGCGACCTTGACCAGGGTGGTACCGGAGTCGACGAGTTCCTTCTCGAAGGCGTTGATCTCGTCGTAGCGCCGTTCGGTCACCTCGCGCGAGACCAGCTCGTGCACCCGCACCACCAGGACGTCTTCGTAGTGCGAGCGGTCGAACACCCCGATATGCCCGGCCGGTGGCAGCGCTTTGCGTATCCGCCACAGAAAGTGGTGGGCGCGTTCCTCCTCGGTCGGCACGCCGAAGCTGGTGTAGCGGACACCCATCGGGTTGGCCGCCCCCACCACGTGCTTGACGATGCTGCCCTTACCCGCCGTGTCCATACCCTGCAGCACCAGCAGCACCGAGCGGGGGTCGCCCTCTTTGCCGTTGGCGTAGAGCATCTCCTGCAGGCCCGCGAAGCGTTCGTTGCGCTCTTCCTGAACCTCGTCGGAGCCGTCGCGGTCGCCCTTGTAGCCCGGACTGGAGTTCGCGTCGATATCGCCGACCTTGGTGCCCTGGCGAAACTTGAGGACCTTGTGCGGCTCGTGGGTCCACTCCGAGGGCAGACCGGCCATCAGGTTCCCAGCCACTCCGGCAGCGTCGGGGACGGGTGCGGCTGGGAGTTGAACTTCTCCAGCGAGCCGCCCACCTCGACGATCCCGCACAACGCGTTCCAGCACAGCATGGTGAGGTAGTCGATCAGTTCGCCGGAGGTCATCCGCTGATCCGACATCCACGAGTGGGTCGCCAGCTGAACGCCCCCGACGATCAGGTAGGCCCACGGCTCCACGCCGCGAATGTCCAGGCCCGACTTCTGCATGCGTCGGCGCAGCATCACCGCGAGCATCCTGGCGATGATTCGCTCCGAGTCCGCGATGACCTTGTTTTTGCTGGCTGAGCTGTTTGCCATGATAAACCGGTAGGGCTCCGGCTCGGCGGCGACGGTCTCGACGTAGACCCTGATGATCTCGTGGACCAGGTCGAAACCGTCGAGGTCCGACGACAGTGCGGCTGCCATGTTCGGGATCAGCGTGGTCTGCGCGAAGCGCATCATCACCGCCGTCGTGAGGTCGTTCTTGTCGACGAAGTAGCGGTACAAGACAGTCTTCGAGACTCCGATTTCCGCAGCTATCTCGTCCATACTGACGTCGCGCCCGCGACGGCGGATGGCCTCGAGCGCGCCGTCGACCAACTCGGTGCGGCGTTCCACCTTGTGCTGGTGCCAGCGCCGCTTGCGACCGTCGGTCTTGGCGATGCCGGGGCTGATCTCTTGTGCCACTATCGTGGAGTCCATTCCCCTCGTCCCTCAAGATTCTACGGCCCGCCGCGTCGACTGGCGCGGACGCAACCGGGTCGGTCTGGACGGCAACGTCACATTAACTGGGGCGTTGCATAGCGGATGATGGTGGTGTGGCAGCCAAACGTAACCTTCCGGCGTTGCCGGCGGGTGTGGTCCGGGCGGGTACCTCCTTTGCGGAATCGTTCGCCGGGGCAGACCCGGAGGCCGACGCCGAGCGGCGTCGTGCCCTGCGCCGGATGAAGGCCGTGGCCCTGGGCTTTCTGCTCGGTGCGACCGCGATCTTCTTGGCCTGTCGGTGGGGCCAGGCCCAGGGCGGACCGGCCTGGATCGGCTATGTCGGGGCGTCGGCGGAAGCCGGTATGGTCGGCGCGCTCGCGGACTGGTTCGCGGTGACCGCGCTGTTCCGTCATCCGCTGGGCCTGAAGATCCCGCACACGGCCATCATCAAACGCAAGAAGGATCAGCTCGGCGAGGGGCTTGGCACGTTCGTGCGGGAGAACTTCCTGTCCCCGGCCGTCGTCGAGACCAAGCTGCGCGACGCCGAGGTGGCCGGCCGGCTGGGCAAGTGGCTTTCGGAGCCGGCGCACGCCGCCAGGGTGGCCGCCGAGGCGGCCACAGTACTGCAGGTCGTGGTGGAGCTGCTCAACGACGAGGATGTCCAGCACGTCATCGATCGCATGATCGTCAAGCGCCTTGCCGAGCCGCAGTGGGGGCCTCCGGTGGGCAGGCTGCTATCGACGTTGCTGGCCGAGAACCGGCAGGAGGCGCTCATCCAGCTGCTGTGTGACCGGGCCTTCCAATGGTCCCTGAACGCCGGAGATACCATCGAGCGGGTGGTCACCCGCGACTCGCCGAGCTGGTCGCCACGGTTCATCGACCTGCTGGTGGGCGACCGCATCCACCGTGAGCTGATGGACTTCACCGACAAGGTGCGGCGCAACCCGAGTCACGAACTGAGGCAGTCTGCGACACGGTTCCTGTTCGAGTTCGCCACCGACCTGCAGAACGACGACGCCACGATCGCGCGCGCGGAGGCGGTCAAGGAACAGCTGATGGCCCGCGACGAGGTGACCCGGGCGGCCGAGACGGCGTGGAAGACACTCAAGCGGCTGGTGCTCGACGGGGTCGACGACCCGTCGAGTGCGCTGCACGTCCGTATCGCCGATTCCGTTGTGCGGATCGGGGAGTCGTTGCGCGACGAGGTCGAATTGCGCGACAAGGTGGACAATTGGATCGTGCGCGGCGCCCAGCATCTGGTCGGTCAGTACGGCGTCGAGATCACCACGATCATCACCGACACCATCGAACGTTGGGATGCCGAGGAGGCCAGCCAGCGCATCGAACTGCACGTCGGCCGAGATCTGCAATTCATCCGGATCAACGGCACCGTGGTTGGTGCGCTGGCCGGTCTGGTCATCTACACCGTGGCGCAAATCATGTTCTGAAGTGCGCTAACAAGTGCTTGCAAAAGTTAGCACTCAAGCGCTAGTGTGAGTCTTGTCCGCATCGGACAACCACCTGCGGAGGAGGCGAACCATGGCACAGGATGCAGACCTTGCCGCTGTGGTGACCAATGCTGCTCAGGACATCGGCAGCTTCATCCGCACGCAGCGTGAGGCCGCTCAGGTGTCGGTGCGGCAGCTTGCCGAGAAGGCCGGCGTCAGCAATCCGTATCTCAGTCAGATCGAACGTGGGTTGCGTAAGCCGTCTGCCGAGGTGCTGAGCCAGATCGCCAAAGCGCTTCGGGTCTCGGCGGAGGTTCTCTACGTCCGGGCGGGCATTCTCGAGCCCGGGGAGGCGAGTCAGGTGCGTGACGCGATCGTCACCGACGCCACCATCACCGAGCGCCAGAAGCAGGTTCTGCTCGACATCTACACCTCGTTCTGCCAACAGAACGAGGCCGCTGGTGAGGAGTCGTCGACTGAATAACAGCAGAACAGCCACTCACCCAGGCACTGTCAACCACAATTTGTTCCATCAACTTTCGAAAGGAGCCCATTCCAATGGCCGAGAACCCCAACATCGAGGATCTGAAGGCCCCGCTGCTGGCTGCGGTCGGCGCTGCCGACTTGGCCCTGGCCACCGTGAACGAGATCCTGGCAACCCTGCGTGAGCGGGCCGGGGACGCCCGCACCGAGGCCGGCACCCGGGTGGAGGAGCGGCGCGCTGCCATCACGAAGCTGCAGGAAGGTCTGCCCAAGCGCACCGAGGAACTGCGCGACAAGCTGTCCACCGAGGAGTTGCGCAAGGCCGCCGAGGGGTACCTCGAGTCAGCGACCGAGACCTACAACAACCTCGTCGAGCGCGGTGAGGCCGCCCTCGAGCGGCTGCGCACCCAGCCCGAGCTCAAAGAGGCTGCCGCCCGCGCCGAGGGTTACGTAGACCAGGCCGTGGAGATGACCCAGGAAGCGCTGGGCAACGTCTCCTCGCAGACCCGTGCCGTCGGCGAGCGCGCCGCCAAGCTGGTCGGTGTGGACATGCCGAAGAAGGCCGAGCCCGCTGCCCCGCCGGCGAAGGCCGCCGCCAAGAAGGCTCCGGCCAAGAAGGCCGCCGCCAAGAAGGCTCCGGCCAAGAAGGCTCCGGCCAAGAAGGTCACCCAGAAGTAGTCCCTGTCGACGTTCGGGGCAACACCCGCCTACCCTTGAGCTTGTGATGCTTCAAGGTGTGGCGGGTGTTGTTCTCGGGATCGTCTTCTGGGCGGTCATTGCTGCCGCGATTTATGCGTTCATCCATGCTGCCTTGCAGCGTCCCGACGCGTACACGGCCGCTGGGAAGCTGACCAAGCCGGTCTGGTTGCTGATTCTGGGGGGCAGCGTCCTTCTGGCGTTCGTGCTGAGCATCATGGGTCCTGTCATCGCTGCGTGCGCTGCGGGTGTCTATCTGGTCGACGTCCGGCCCAAACTGCTCGAGATCCAGGGAAAGTCACGCTGACGGGAAAGCGCAGAATGCTGGCTGCGCTCGTCGTGGCCCCGATGTCGCTGGGGCTGGCCGCGCCGGTCTTCGCCGACAACGACCCCGCGCCGCCCTTCATCGACCACGTCAAATGGGTCCATTACGGCGATCTGTCGAGCCTGCGGGTCTTCCCGACGCAGTCGGGCCGGGCCGCCGCCGGTCAGCTCGGCAAGCCGCGGGGCCAGGGCGACGAAGCCTGGGGTGAGGTCTTGGCACTCGCGCCCGATGCCGACATCCCCGGACTGCGTGCCCAGTTCATCTGCCATTGGCGGCTGGCCGAATTCGGCTATCCGGGTAAGACCAGCTGGAACCTCGAACCGTGGCGGCCCGTCGTCGACGAGAACACGATGATCGTGGAGGGCTGCAATCCGGGCGGCTCGGAAGAGCCGTTCTGATGCGTTCGCGTGCCGAGGTGGCCGCGCTCGTCGACCACACGCTGCTGCGGCCCGAGGCCACCGAGGCCGATGTCGTCGCTCTCGTCGATGAGGCGGTCGAGCTGAAGGTGTTCGCGGTCTGCGTGTCACCCTCGATGGTGCCGGTGGCCCGCCAGGCCGCCGCCGCACAGCCGCAGGACCTGACGATCGCCACCGTGGCCGGTTTCCCGTCCGGCAAACATCTGCCGGTGATCAAGGCCGAGGAGGCGGCCCTGGCCGCCGAATCCGGTGCGGCCGAGGTCGACATGGTCATCGACGTGGGTGCCGCGCTGGCCGGTGACTTCGCTGCGGTGGCCGCCGATATCGCATCGGTACGGGCTGCTGTGCCGAACACAGTGCTCAAGGTCATCGTCGAGTCGGCCGCACTGCTCGGCCTGGCCGGCGAGTGCACGTTGTCGGCGGCCTGCCGGGTTGCCGAAGAGTCCGGCGCCGACTTCGTCAAGACCTCCACGGGCTTCCACCCCGCCGGCGGGGCGTCGGTGGCCGCCGTGGAACTGATGGCGGCCGCGGTGAGCCCGCTCCTGGGCGTGAAGGCCAGCGGGGGTATCCGCACCGCCGGGCAAGCCGTCGCGATGCTGGACGCGGGAGCCACCCGGCTCGGACTGTCGGGCACCCGGACGGTGCTCGACGGACTCTAGATCCCTGCGAAACAGGGGTCCTGTTGGCCGGTGGGGATGGTCGCGTCACGGGTCACGAAGGTCGCCGCCACCCCGCTGTCGGTGACCTGCACGCTTTCGGCGTGAATGCCCATCGGCAGGTTTCTGGTCAGTGTGGTGGTGAAGGCGTCCAGGGCCGGCTGCACGGTCTCGCGTGGCAGGGGCATGCCCAGCCCGGTCAGCCCGACGACCTGCAACTCCAATCCGCCGTTGGACACCTGCGGCTTGGCCGTGACAGAGCCCAGGCCGCCCCGCAGCTCGATGGTGCCGTTGGCCGGTTCGGTGGTCACCGCGGTCACCAGCCCCCCCAGGAACGGGATGGCGTCCTGCACGGTCTGTCGGATGCCGTCGCTGGACCAGCTGATCTCGGCGTCCAGCGAGCCCATGGTTCCGACGGATTCCGCGGTCTGGTGAATTCGCACATCGTTCATCTGCAGGTCGAGCTTCATGCCCTTGGCCTGCCGGATCTGATTGCCGGCGGTCTGCACCGAGATGTCGGTGAAGTCGCCGGTCATGTATTGCAGCAGAAATGGCCGCGCGCCGAACGAGACGCTGGCCTCGTCCTGCACCACACATGCGACGGCTTTGGACACCACCGAATCGGCCTCATGGCGGACGTAGAGTTCGGCGCCCAGCAGGCCCGCCACAACCAGTGCCACCACGATGACGACCACCAGGAGGATCGAGAGCGGATCACGGAGGAACCGTCGCTTCTCCGGCTCCTCGGGCTGCGGTGGGGCCGGGGGCGCCGCCGGTGGCAGGTGCTGGGTCGGAGCATCCTGCGGATGGGCGGCCGCGGGACGCGCCCATTCGGTCGGGTCGTTCGGTCCGACGGGGTGGTTGGGGCCCGGTGGCGGATTCGTCACCAGCGCGATTCTGCCTTACCAATATGAGCGAACTCTGAGCGGTTACGCAGTACCGCGAGTGTCTCGCGCGCCGTTTGGGTGCTGTCGACATCGATATCGGCGACCACCAATTGCGGATCGGCGCCCGCTGCGGCCAGCACCGCACCGAGTGGGGCAGCCACCAGACTGCCCCCCACACCCGTCGGGGCTTTCGATTGGGTCGCCAGTTCGTCCCCCGGATAGCCCTGTCCGACGGCGGCGACGAAGCACGACGAGTCCAGCGCTCTCGCCCGGGCCAGCAACGTCCACTGATCGAGCTTGCCCGGCCCGGCGCCCCACGATGCGCTGACCGTGATCAGCTGCGCGCCCCGATCGGCCAGTTCCATGTAGAGAGCCGGGAAGCGGATGTCGTAACACAGGGTCACGCCGACCCGCACACCGTCGACGGTGATCACCACCGGCTCGCGGCCCGGCGCCACGGTGGCCGACTCGGTGAAACCGAATGCGTCGTAGAGATGGATCTTGTCGTAGTGGGTGTCGACGCCGGGGCCGGTGGCGAGCAGGGTGTTGGTGACGCGGCCGTCGGGCACCGGGGTGAACATGCCGGCGAGCACGGTGATTCCTGCGGCAGCGGCGATGCGGCGCACCTCGTCGGCCCACGGTCCGTCGATCGGTTCGGCCACCGGCGCCAGCGGGACCCCGAACCGGCACATCGTGCCCTCGGGGAAGACCACCAGTGTGGCGCCGGCCTCGGCCGCCCGCCGGGTGTAGTCCTCGACCAGCTTCAGGTTCTCGGTGGGATCGGTGCTCGACAGGATCTGTGCCAATGCGATCCGCATGACATTGAGCCTAGCGGCGACGATGCAGGCCGGGACGGCCTGAGGAGGAGCGCGATGTTGAGTCTAGCGGCGACGATGCAGGCCGGGACGGCCTGAGGAGGAGCGCGACGTTGAATCTCGCGGGGCCAATGGGGAGCCACGACCGGCCACGGCACGGTGAGTACGGCATCGCGGCCGCTGCGCCGTTGTGGTTGTACCGGCACGCCGGCGGCCCGCAACTCGGCGAGCATCGCACGCCACCTGGCGCGGGGGCCGAACACCGAATGCCCGGCCGCGGCGGCCCAGCCGCGGTCGGCCGCGGCGAGCAGTGTGTGCACGGGTTGGCCCGCTACATTGTGGTGGATAAGTGCTTTCGGCAGTCGCTCGGCCAGATCGGAGGGCCGCTCGATGTGGCGGGGATCGCAGGCCAGGGTGAGGCTCACCGGCCCGTCGGCGTCGAGCAGCACCCAGCAGCAGCGTCTGCCCAACTCGTCGCAGGTGCCCTCGACGATCACCCCACCGGGCGCCAGCCTGGACCGCATCACCGCCCAGGCGTCGGCGACCGCATCTTCGGGGTACTGGCGCAACACGTTGAACGCGCGGACCAGAACCGGGTGCATGCCGGCAAGTTCGAAACCGCCGGAGCGGAACTCGGCGGTGCCGTCCTGGGCGGCGCGAGCCGCCTCGACCCGCTCCGGGTCGATCTCGAGGCCCACCACCCGTAGGTCCGGTCGTACGGTTCGCAGCCGCGCCGCCAGCTCGAGTGTGGTGACCGGCAGGCGCCCGTAGCCCAGGTCGACCACGACCGGATCGGCAGCAGAGAGCAGCGCCGAGCGGGTCCGGGCCGAGTGCACCATCCAGCGATCGGCGCGCCGTAGCCGGTTCGCGCCGGTAGTACTCCGCGTCGGTATGCCGACCGGTCGCCGCGGCCCGGGCACGCTAGGAATGGCTGGCGATCCACTCTCGGGTGAAATCACGCTCGGCATCGAACAAGCTGCGCAGGCCGCCCAGAACCCACTGTTCGATCTTGCCGCCGACAAGCGGCACGTTGACCTTGCAGACGTTGCTCAGGCGCAGTTCGGAGCCGTTTTCGGTCTGGCGCAGGATGTACGTCCCGCCGAATTCCAGCGGCGCGGGCACCTGGGTGGTGTAGTGACCGGTCGCCGAGTTGGTCGCCCGATCGAACGGATCGAAGTGCTGTTCGCGGACGACAACCACATTCAGCGGCGCTACGGTGGCGACGATGGACGGCAGGTCCCTGCGCGACAGCCTGTGGGTGAACGTGATGTCGGTGCCGCTCTCGTCGGAGGAGAAGTGCGCGAGCTCGGAATCGGTGCTCTGCGGGTATGCCCCGATCAGGTCCTCCCAGTACCGGCGGCTGGCGAAGTTCTGGTAGAGGTTCACAGCTGGTTCGTCGAGGCCGATGACGTGCTCCATGCGGCGGGCCATGGCCCTCACCGTACCTGCGGGTTCAGCGGTTCTCGGCAATCCACGTCGCTGTGAAGCGCTGCTCGGCGCGGAACAGTTCGGAAATCTGGTGTCCGATGAAGTTCTCGAGCTTGCCGCCCACCAGCGGGATGCGCACCTCGACGGTGGCCCGAAAAGCCAGGTGCGCGTGCGCATCTTCCCCCGTGAGCTGGGCGTTGCCGGTCAGCGAGACCGGGGCTCCGGGAATGCTGCCGGTGACGGTGCCATCCGCCTTGCCGTGGATGAGCGGGGTCCAGCTCTCCTCGCGATGGATCGCCAGATCGCCACGGTGAAACTGGGTGACGATGGCGGGCAGCCGGTCGCGCCGCAGCACCTGGGTGGTCACCACGTCGACACTGCCGTCCGGCCCAGTTCGGATCGAGTCGAGCACGGCGTCGTCGGCGCCCGAGTCCGCCAGCCGGGCCAGCCAATACCGCTCGTTGCAGAATGCCTGATGTACTTGTTCGACGCTGCCGTTGTAGTCGGTGGACAAGTCGAATGAACGCGGCATAGCTGGCCAGGCTACCGTTACCGGGCGTGACCACCGGCTATGAGGACTTCGGCGGTGCGACGGTTGCCGTGAACGTGCCGGTGGCGCCGCTGACCACCCTGCGGGTCGGCCCGGTCGCGCGCCGCGTCATCACCTGCACCACCACTGAGCAGATCGTGGCCACCCTGGGCACCCTCGATCGCACCGGCGACGGGCCTGTTCTGGTGCTCGCCGGTGGTTCGAACGTGGTGATCGCCGACAACCTGGCCAACCTCACCGTGGTCCACCTGGCCACCGCCGCAATCGGGGTCGACGGACCGCTGTTGCGGGCTGAGGCCGGCGCGGTCTGGGACGACGTAGTTGTCTCAGCGATCAACTCGAATCTGGGCGGGCTGGAATGCCTGTCGGGGATACCGGGCTCGGCCGGGGCGACGCCGGTGCAGAACGTCGGCGCCTACGGGGTGGAGGTCGCCGACCGCCTGACCCGCGTGCTGCTGCTGGACCGCCGCAGCTCGCATGTGCGCTGGGTGCCGGCGGCCGAGCTGGGATTCGGCTACCGCCACAGCGCGCTGAAGAACTCGTCGGACTCTGTCGTACTGGAAGTGGAGTTCGCCCTCGACGCCGACGGGCTTTCGGCGCCGCTGCGCTATGCGGAACTGACCGCTGCCCTTGGTGTGGCGGCAGGGGATCGGGCCGACCCGGCTCAGGTGCGCACGACCGTTCTGGCGCTGCGCGCCGGCAAGGGGATGGTGCTCGACGCCGATGACCACGACACCTGGAGCGTCGGGTCGTTCTTCACCAATCCGGTGGTCACCGCCGCCGAGTTCGAGCGCCTGCAGGCCCGCATCGAGCCTTCCACCGGCCCGATCCCGCACTATCCGGGGCCCGACGGTGTGAAGCTCGCGGCCGGCTGGCTGGTGGAGCGGGCCGGATTCGGCAAAGGATATCCAGGACCGGGCCACGGGCCGTGCCGGTTGTCCACCAAGCACGCGCTGGCCCTGACCAACCGTGGCGGAGCAACCACCGACGACGTCCTGGCGCTGGCCCGCACGGTGCGCGACGGGGTGCGCGATGTGCTCGGTATCACCCTGCTACCCGAACCAGTGCTGGTCGGTTGCGTGCTGTAGCGAGGGATTTCGCTCCCGATCACCGCGTTCCGTATCCTGGATTGGCGTGAGCCCAGCCAACAACCTGCCGCCGGTCAATCGGCGCCGGGCACTGGCAGTGCTGGCGTTCGGCGTGGTTGCGCCCAATGCGCTTGCCTCCTGCTTCGGCGGTCCAGGCAAACAGTCCGCACCGGCGGCGCGGCCGCCGAAGGCCAGGCTGGTCTTCGCCCCGGCCAGCGCCGCGGTCGACGTGGTGCCGACCGCGCCCGTGCGCCTGACCGCCAAGGACGGTTGGCTGCAGCGGGTGGCGCTGACCAACCCCGACGGCAAGCTCGTCGCCGGTTCACTCAACCGCGACCGCACCACGTTCACCGTCACCGAGCCGTTGGGGTACGGCGCTGTCTACACCTGGAGCGGCTCGGCGGTCGGCCGTGACGGCCAGGCAGTGCCCATCGCCGCGTCGTTCACCACGATCGACCCCACCACAAAGGTCAACGGCCAGTTCCAGCTGTCCGACGGGCGGACCGTCGGCATCGCGGCGCCGATCATCTTGCAGTTCGACGCCCCGATCGACGATGAGCACAAACCCAACGTCGAACGGGCGTTGAGGGTGACCACCGACCCGCCGGCCGAGGGCAGCTGGGCATGGCTACCCGATGAGGTGGGCGGCTCGCGGCTGCACTGGCGGACGCGGGAGTACTACCAGCCCGGTACCAAGGTTCACGTCGATGCCCCCTTCTACGGTGTGAAGTTCGGCGAGGACGCCTACGGGGCGGCGGACTCGACACTGGACTTCGCCATCGGCCGTCGCCAGGTCGTCAAGGCCGACGCCCTCTCACACCGCATCCGGGTGGTCACCGACGACGGCGCCATCATGGATTTCCCGTGCAGCTACGGCGAGGCCGACCTGCCGCGCAACGTGACCCGCAGCGGCATCCACGTCGTGACCGAGAAGTATTCCGATTTCTACATGTCCAACCCGGCGGCCGGCTACAGCGACGTCCACGAGCGCTGGGCGGTGCGCATCTCCAACAACGGCGAGTTCATCCACGCCAACCCGGCCAGTTCGGGCGCGCAGGGCAACACCAACGTCACCAACGGCTGCATCAACCTGTCCACCGGCGATGCCGAGCAGTACTACTACAGCGCCATCTACGGCGATCCCGTCGAGGTCACCGGTACCTCGATCGAACTGTCCTATGCCGACGGCGACATCTGGGACTGGGCGGTGGACTGGGGCGAATGGACGTCGATGTCCGCGCTCTCGGCGCAGACGCCGTCCAACCTCCCCACCGCGGCGCCCGTGACCCCGGCCGACGCTCCGACCCTGTCCGGCACCCCGACCACGACACCCACCACTGTGCCCACCACTACGACCACCGGTTCGCCTAGCCCCGGCGGCTGAACCGGCTGGCACTGGCCTGATCGCGGGGCCGGATGATGATCTGGTCCAGGTTGACATGCGGCGGCCGGGATGCGACGAATCCGATCACCTCGGCGACGTCGGAGGCCTCCAGCGGGGTGATGCCGGCGTAGACCGCCTCGGCGCGCTGCTCGTCGCCGTCGAATCGCACCAGCGAGAACTCGGTCGCCACGGCGCCGGGTGCGATCTCGGTGAGCCGGACCGGCTTGCCCAGCAGCTCGCCGCGCAGCGTCCGATGCAGCGCGCCCTGCGCGTGTTTGACTGCGGTGTACCCCCCGCCGCCGTCATAGACCTCCAGCGCGGCGATCGAGGTGACGGTGACTATCAGCCCGTTGCCGGAGGAGATGAGCTTGGGCAACAGTGCGCGGGTGACCCGCAGCGTGCCGACCACGTTGGTCTCCCACATCCAGCGCCAATGCTCGAGGTTCGCCTCGGCCACCGGTTCCAGGCCCTTGGCGCCGCCGGCGTTGTTGACCAGGACGTCGACACGACTCAGCCGCGCCGCGAGTGCTTCGACGGCGGCGCCGTCGGTGACATCGGCGACGATGGCGGTGCCACCGATCTCGTCCGCCAGCCGGGCGAGACGGTCAGCCCGGCGCGCCACGCCGACCACGTGAAAGCCCTGGGCGGCAAGCGTTCTGGCTGTCGCCTCCCCGATACCGGCGCTGGCGCCGGTGACCACGGCCACACGGGAATGGGCATCTGGGATCGTCATCGGACCAACTCTAGTGAGAGCGGTGGATTCGGCTTGCCGGGGCGATGCAAAGATGGAGTCGTGCGCCACACCCGGGACCTGACCGACGTCATGCCCCGGCGCGTCGCGGTACTGTCGGTACACACCTCGCCGCTGGCCCAGCCCGGTACCGGTGACGCCGGCGGGATGAACGTCTACGTGTTGCAGACCGCGCTGCACATGGCGCGGCGCGGGGTCGAGGTGGAGATCTTCACCAGGGCCACCTCGTCGGCCGATCCGCCGACGGTAGCGGTGGCGCCCGGGGTCCTCGTCCGCAACGTGGTGGCCGGCCCGTTCGAGGGGCTCGACAAGTACGACCTGCCCACTCAGCTGTGTGCCTTCACCGCCTGCGTGCTGCGCGCCGAAGCCGCCCAGGAGCCGGGCCACTACGACGTCGTCCACTCCCACTACTGGCTGTCGGGGCAGGTCGGCTGGCTGGCCCGGGATCGCTGGGCGGTTCCGCTGGTGCACACCGCGCACACCCTCGCGGCGGTGAAGAACGCCGCGCTGGCAGACGGCGATGCTCCCGAGCCGCCCCTGCGCGCGGTCGGCGAGCAGCAGGTCGTCGACGAGGCGGACCGGCTGATCGTGAACACCGAAGATGAAGCGCGCCAACTTGTCTCGCTGCACAATGCCGACCCCGAAAGTATCGACGTCGTGCATCCGGGTGTCGATCTGCAGACGTTCACCCCCGGGGACCGGCGTGCCGCCCGCGCTGCACTGGGACTCGCGGCCGACGAGCGGGTGGTCGCGTTCGTCGGCCGCATTCAGCCGCTGAAGGCACCGGATGTGTTACTGCGGGCCGCAGCCAAACTCCCCGGCGTGCGAGTCGTCATCGCCGGTGGGCCCTCCGGCAGCGGCCTGGCTGCCCCGGACGCGCTGGTCGGCTTGGCCGCCGAACTGGGCATCACCGACCGGGTGACCTTCCTGCCGCCGCAGTCGCGCGAGCAGCTGGTGCATGTCTACCGGGCGGCCGACCTGGTGGCGGTGCCCAGCTACTCGGAGTCGTTCGGGCTGGTGGCGGTGGAGGCCCAGGCGTGTGGGACGCCGGTGGTGGCCGCCGCGGTGGGCGGGCTGCCGGTGGCGGTGGCCGACGGGGTGAGCGGGATCCTGGTGCCGGGCCACGCGCCCGGGCAGTGGGCCGATGCCATCGCCGAGGGGCTCGAGCGCGATCCGGCCGGGCTACGCGCCGGCGCCCTGGCCCACGCCCGGCGGTTTTCCTGGGACGACACCGTCGACACGTTGCTCGGCAGCTACAGCCGGGCCATCACCGACTACGGCTACACCCATCAGCGCAGCGCCGCGCGTGATCTGCTGGCCCGGCGCAACGGTCGGCGATGGTCGATGCGCCGCGGTGTGCGCACATGAGGACCTCTGCGGAGGTTCAGCGGATCATCGAAGACGCGCTCGACGAGCACGGCCTGGTCTACACCCGCCACGAAGGTGCACACGGTGGGCCACCCGGGCTGATCGTGGAGCTGCCGGGTGAGCGCAAGCTCACGACCAACACCATCTTGAGTATCGGCGAGCACTCCGTACGGGTCGAGGCGTTCGTCTGCCGCAAACCCGACGAGAACTTCGAGGGCGTCTACCGCTTCCTGCTCAAACGCAATCGCCGGCTCTACGGGGTCGCCTATACCCTCGACAACATCGGCGATATCTACCTGGTCGGCCGCATCGGCCCGGATGCCGTCGGCGCCGACGAGATCGACCGCGTGCTCGGGCAGGTGCTGGAGGCGGTGGACAGCGACTTCAACACCCTGCTGGAGCTCGGCTTCAAGTCGTCGATCCAGAAGGAGTGGGCCTGGCGGGTGGCGCGCGGCGAGTCGCTGAAGAACCTGCGCGCGTTCTCCCATCTCATCGACGACGACGGCGGCGGCTCGTGAGAGGATTTCTGCCATGGCTTCGGACTCTTCGGCAACCTTGATCCTGCTGCGCCACGGCGAAAGCGAGTGGAACGCGCTGAACCTGTTCACCGGGTGGGTGGACGTCGACCTGACCGACAAGGGCCGGGCCGAGGCTGTGCACGCCGGTGAGTTGATCGGCCAGCTCGACCGTCAGCCCGACATCCTGTACACGTCGCTGCTTCGCCGTGCGATCACCACCGCGCACCTCGCGCTCGACGCCGCGGACCGGTTGTGGATCCCGGTCCAGCGCAGCTGGCGGCTCAACGAGCGCCACTACGGCGCGCTGCAAGGCCTGGACAAGGCCGAGACCAAGGCCAAGTACGGCGACGAGCAGTTCATGAAATGGCGTCGCAGCTACGACACACCGCCGCCCCCGATCGAGAAGGGCAGCGAGTTCAGCCAGGATGCCGACCCCCGCTACGCCGACATCGACGGTGGCCCGCTGACCGAATGTCTGGCCGATGTGGTCGCCCGTTTCGTGCCGTACTACGAGCAGGCGATCGTGCCGGATCTGAAGGCGGGCAAGACCGTGCTCATCGCGGCCCACGGCAACTCGTTGCGAGCGCTGGTGAAGTATCTCGACGGCATGTCCGACGAGGACGTGGTGGGGCTGAACATCCCGACCGGCATCCCGCTGCGCTATGACCTCGACGCCGATCTCAAACCGATCGTGGCCGGCGGTGAGTACCTGGATCCCGAAGCCGCCGCCGCCGGGGCCGCCGCGGTGGCCAGTCAGGGCAGCAAGTAGCCAGATATTCCGCCGTCACGGCGAACACTGGGTGAACAGCCGCGAAACACATCGGCCGGACTGTGTGACGTATCCCGAAATGGCTGCACGCTGCTGGGATGACGTTCACCGGATGCGTACGATTTCCGCGTGAGTGTTGGTTCGGTGGCGTTACCGGCCATCGTCGCGGCGCTGGTGGCGCTCGCTCTCGGTCTCGGCATCGGGGCCGCATTCACTCCGCGCATTTTCGCGCACAGACAACGCCGCGCGATCAGCCAAGCCGGCATCACCGTCTCGGAGATGTTGCAGCATGTGGTGTCGCTGGCGCCGATCGGCGTGGTCGTGGTCGATACGCACCGCGACGTGGTCTTCGTCAACAGCCGGGCCACGGAGCTGGGCCTGGTGCGTGATCGGCAGCTCGACGAGCGGGCCTGGAAGGCCGCGCAGCGCACCCTGGCCACCGGCGAGAACATCGAGGTCGATCTGTCCCCGCCGCTGCGGCGCGCCGCGGCCGGGCGGTCGGGACTGTCCATCCGCGGACACGTGCGACTGTTGACCCCGCAGGATCGCCGCTTTGCGGTCGTCTACCTCGACGACCAGTCGGAGCAGGCCCGGATGGAGGCCAGTCGGCGCGACTTCGTGGCCAACGTCAGCCACGAGCTGAAGACACCGGTCGCCGCGATGGGCGTGCTGGCCGAGGCGCTACTGGAGTCCGCCGACGATCCCGACACCGTCGCGCGGTTCGGCGAGAAGATTCTCACCGAGTCGCAACGGCTGGCCAACATGGTGGGGGAGCTGATCGAGCTGTCCCGTCTGCAGGGCGCCGAGCCGCTGCCCGACCTCGAGGCTGTGGATGTGGACAGCGTTGTGAACGAAGCGATTTCACGTCACAAGGTGGCCGCCGACAACGTTCGTATCAAGGTGACGACCGACGCCCCCAGCGGGTTCCGGGTGCTGGGCGATCAGACGTTGTTGGTCACCGCGCTGGCCAACCTCATCTCCAACGCGATCGCCTACTCGCCGAACGGGTCGAAGGTGTCGATCAGCCGCCGGCGCCGCGGCGACAGGATCGAGATCGCCGTCACCGACCGTGGTATCGGCATCGCGCGCGCCGACCAGGAGCGGGTGTTCGAGCGGTTCTTCCGGGTTGACAAGGCGCGTTCCCGCGCCACCGGCGGCACCGGCCTCGGGCTGGCGATCGTCAAACACGTCGCGGCCAACCACAACGGCAGCATCCGGCTGTGGAGCCAGCCGGGCACCGGTTCGACTTTCACCCTGTCCATTCCCGCCTATCCCGACAACGACGAAGAGGACGCGGCCGACCGGCCCAATAACGAGGAGGCAATACGTCAATGACCAGTGTGTTGATCGTTGAGGACGAGGAGTCCCTGGCCGATCCCCTGGCCTTTCTGCTGCGCAAGGAGGGGTTCGAGGCCACGGTGGTCGGCGACGGCGCCTCGGCTCTGGCCGAGTTCGACCGGGCCGGCGCCGACATCGTGCTCCTGGACCTGATGCTGCCCGGCATGACCGGCACCGATGTCTGCAAGCAGCTGCGTGCTCGCTCCAGCGTGCCGGTCATCATGGTCACCGCTCGTGACAGTGAGATCGACAAGGTCGTCGGCCTCGAACTCGGTGCCGACGACTACGTGACCAAGCCGTACTCGGCACGCGAGCTGATCGCCCGGATCCGGGCGGTGCTGCGGCGTGGCGTCGAGAGCGAGGACTCCACGATCGGGGACGGCATCCTGGAGGCCGGCCCGGTGCGAATGGACGTCGAGCGGCATGTCGTCACCGTGAATGCTGAGCCGATTACCTTGCCGCTCAAGGAATTCGATCTACTGGAATATCTGATGCGCAACAGCGGCCGGGTGCTCACACGCGGACAGCTGATCGACCGGGTGTGGGGTGCGGACTACGTCGGTGACACCAAGACGCTCGACGTGCATGTCAAGCGGCTGCGCTCGAAGATCGAGGCCGACCCGGCGAATCCGGTGCACCTGGTCACGGTGCGTGGGCTCGGCTACAAGCTCGAAGGCTAGTCAGGCAATCAGGCAGTCAGGCTAAGCCGGGGTGACGATACGGGCGGCGAGCCGCCCGAGGAGGAGGCGCACAGTTGGGCTCGGTGCGCCGACCGCGACCCGATCCGAGGCTGAACTGTTGGCGGGTTTTCGGCTGATATCCCGCCCAGGCTTCAGCCTCGCCGCCGATCCATTGCCATTAGGTCGGGGCGGCCCTGGTGGCCGGGTGCACGGCGATCAGGGGGAAGCCGCTGCGCCTCTTGCACATCGCTGCGAGCTCGGCGTATGCCTTCTCGCCGAGTAGTTCGGTGAGCTCGGCGGCGTAGGACTGCCACACCTGTTTCGTGCCGACATGTGCCGCCGGGTCGCCGGTGCAGTACCAATGCAGGTCTTCACCACCGGAGCCCCAGCCGCGGCGGTCGTACTCGGTGATCGTGGTCTTGAGGATCTCGCTGCCGTCGGGTCGGGTGACCCACTCCTGGCTGCGCCGGATGGGAAGCTGCCAACATACGTCGGGCTTCATCGTCAGCGGCTCGACCCCCAGTTTGAGCGCTTTGATGTGCAGCGCGCAGCCGGCGCCACCTGCGAACCCCGGACGGTTCAGGAAGATGCAGGCGCCCTTGTGCTTCCGGGTACGAAGGTTGGGCTTGTCGTCGTAGGAGTCCATCTCCAGGTAGCCCTTGCGGCCCAACCCCTTGTAGCGGAACTGCCAGTCGGAGTCGCTCAACTTCTTGACGGCGTCGTCGAGATGGGCCCGGTCGTCGTCGTCGGACAAGAAGGCCCCGTGCGAGCAGCAGCCGTCGTCGGGACGATCCGCGACGGTTCCCTGGCAGGCCGGGGTGCCGAACACGCAGGTCCAGTTCGACAGCAGCCAGGTCAGATCGGCGGCGATGAGATGCTCCGGATTGTCTGGGTCGTAGAACTCAACCCACTCGCGGGGGAAGTCCAGTTCGACTTCGCCAGGATGCCGGTGCGTCACAGCGTCCAACGGTAGACGAAATGTCGCCCGCTCCCATCTCACCCGCTGTTTCTCGCGTCCTTGTCCCGGTGCTGTTTCTCCTGCCCCTACCGCCCGCTAGGTTGGTGTCCGTGCGATTGGGCGTGCTCGACGTGGGCAGCAATACGGTTCACCTGCTGGTGGTGGATGCTCATCGGGGCGGACATCCCACCCCGATGAGTTCGACGAAGGCCGCGTTGCGGCTCGCCGAGGCGATCGATTCGTCCGGTAAGCTCACCCGCCGCGGTGCCGACAAACTGATCGAGACCGTCGACGAGTTCGCCAAGATCGCCGCCAGCTCCGGATGCGCCGACCTGATGGCGTTTGCCACTTCGGCGGTCCGCGATGCCAAGAACTCCGAGGACGTGCTGGCCCGGGTGCTGGCCGAGACCGGGGTCGCGCTGCAGGTGCTGTCGGGCGCCCATGAGTCGCGGCTGACCTTCCTGGCGGTGCGGCGCTGGTACGGCTGGAGCGCGGGCCGCATCATCAACATCGATATCGGCGGCGGGTCGCTGGAGCTGTCCAACGGGGTCGACGAGGCACCCGAGGTCGCACTGTCGCTGCCGCTGGGCGCCGGCCGGCTGACCCGGGAGTGGCTTCCCGACGACCCGCCGGGCCGCCGCAGGGTGGCGATGCTGCGTGATTGGCTGGACACTGAAGTGGCCGAGGCCAGCGCGACCGTGCTCAAGGCCGGTGCCCCCGACCTGGCGGTGGCGACCTCCAAGACGTTCCGTTCGCTGGCCCGGCTGACGGGGGCGGCGCCGTCAGGTGCCGGGCCGCGGGTCAAGAGAACACTGACGGCCAATGGGCTGCGGCAGCTCATAGCGTTCATCTCTAGGATGACGACGGTCGACCGTGCAGAGTTGGAGGGAGTGAGTGCCGAGCGGGCGCCACAGATCGTGGCCGGTGCTCTGGTGGCTGAGGCGAGTATGCGAGCACTGTCATTGGAATCCGTCGACATCTGCCCTTGGGCACTGCGCGAGGGCATCATCCTGCGCCGACTCGACAGCGAAGCTGACGGAACGGCCTTGGTGGAGACCTCGGTGGGGGATGCTGGAAGTCAGGACTTTGATCGGCGAAAGGTCGACCGGTCGAAAGGCAATACACGATGACTGCACCAGATGACAGCCGGCCCATCTCGGTGGCCGAGCTGCTGGCGAAGAATGGAACCATCGGTTCGCCGCCGCTAGGAGGGCGACGCCGCCGCCGCCGCGGCAACAGCGATGCCGCTACGGTGGCCGAGCTGACCGGTGAGATCCCGGTCGTCGTGGAGGAGGACGTCGAGCAGACCGAGGGTGTCCGGGATGTAGACGAGGGCGACGAGGGCACGGACACCGAGGAAACCACCCAGAGTCCGTCCACGGTCGAGCCCACCGCGAATGGCTCGGCTGCCGTCGCGGTGGCTCCGGAGGAGACCGCCGAGCGCGAGCCCCGTCCGTTCGGGGGCCCGCCACCGCGTTCCGCCGAGCCGACACCGAGCCGCCTCCGGGGCCTCGCGCGCAGCCACGACCCCCGTCCGGTGCGCAGGCCGGAGCCCCAGCCGGTGCCGACCGACGACTCGGTGTCCGGGGCAGAGCGGATGACGTTCGATCCGGTCGACGATTCGGCGGCTCTGCTCGATCTCGGGATCGAGGACGACCGCGCCGAGGCCGCCGAGCTCCACTCCTACCTGCGTGCTTCGGAGGGACCCTTGTTCGGCGGCCAGACCGTGGCCGACGATCTCGCCCGCCGCGGCGTCGGCCAGGAAGAGGAGGAGGACGCCGAAGCGGGCGCGGTAGCGGTCGAGACGGAACCGAAGGTCGCCGAGGAGCGCCCGCGGGAGGGGAAGGTCGCGTCGCTGCTGCGCGGCGGCCTGGTCGTACTGCAGTCGATCCTCGCAGTCGCGTTCGGTGCCGGTCTGTTCATCGCGTTCGACCAACTGTGGCGCTGGAACAACATCGTGGCCCTTGTGCTCTCGGTGCTGGTGATTCTGGGTCTCGTCGTATCCGTGCGAGTCGTGCGCAAGACCGAGGACATCGCCAGCACGCTGATCGCGGTGGCGGTCGGCGCCCTGGTCACGCTCGGACCGCTGGCGCTGCTTCAGTCGACCTGATCCTTCAGTGCGCCCAGCCATCAAGGTCGGTCTGTCGACGGCCTCGGTTTACCCGTTGAGGACCGAGGCGGCTTTCGAATACGCGGCTGAGCTCGGCTACGACGGCGTCGAGTTGATGGTGTGGGCGGAGACGGTCAGTCAGGACATCGGCGCCATCGCGAAACTGTCCCGGCGCTACAAGATGCCGGTGTTGTCGGTGCATGCGCCGTGCCTGCTGATCTCGCAGCGAGTGTGGGGTGCCAACCCCATTCCGAAACTGACGCGCAGCGTGCAGGCCGCCGAACAACTCGGGGCCCAGACCGTGGTGGTGCATCCGCCGTTTCGCTGGCAGCGTCGTTATGCCGAGGGGTTCAGCCGGCAGGTGGCCGAGCTGGAGGCCCGCGGTGACGTCATGGTTGCGGTGGAGAACATGTTCCCGTTCCGGGCCGATCGGTTCTTCGGTTCGGGACAGCCGTCGATCGAGCGGATGCGCAAGCGGGGAGGTCGCCCGGGAGTCGGGGTCTCGGCGTTCGCTCCGTCCTACGACCCGCTGGACGGCGACCACGCGCACTACACGCTGGACCTCTCCCACACCGCGACGGCGGGCACCGATGCGCTCGACATGGCCCGCCGGATGGGGGCGGGCCTGGTGCACCTGCACCTGTGCGACGGCAGCGGGGCGTCCACCGACGAGCACCTGGTGCCCGGCCGAGGCGGCCAGCCCACGGTGGAGGTGTGCCAGATGCTGGCCGGCGGGGATTTTGCCGGCCACGTCATCCTGGAGGTCACCACGTCCGGGGCGCGCTCTCGGGCCGAACGCGAGGCTCTGCTGCGCGAGTCGCTCCAGTTTGCGCGCACCCACCTGCTGCGGTGAGTCGCCGTGGCCGATCAGAAGGGCCCCGATGGGCGAATCGACCCGGTTCAGTGATGCGATGACGTTGCGGCCGGTCGACGGCCGGCCCGGCGAGTTCATCGGAAACATCAACAGCCACTGGACGATTGGCCCCAAGGTGCACGGCGGGGTGATGGTCGCGCTGTGTGCGAATGGCGCCCGCACGGCCTACCGGGCCCCGGGCCGGCCGTTGGCGGTGTCGGCGAACTTCCTGTCGGCGCCCGATCCCGGCGCGGTGCAGCTGGTCACTTCCATCCGGAAGCGGGGGCGCAGGATCGGCCTGGTCGACGTGGAACTCAACCAGCGGGAGCGCACCTGTGTGCACGCGGTGGTGACCCTGGGCGAAGCCGAGCACCTCGCAGAGCCGTTGTTGTCGGCCAACCCGGTGACCGCGCAGATGAGCCCCGAGCCGCCCCCGGCGGTACCGGCCATCGGGCCGGGCCATCCCATGGCGGAGATCAACAACCTGGCCCACGGCTGTGACATCCGGGCCGAGTTGGTGATGGCACCGCACGACGGGGCCTCGCCGGTGTTCAAACTCTGGGTGCGGCCCCGCGAAGGCAGGGTCGACGAGTTGTTCGCCCTGATGTGCGGTGATGTATCACTGCCGATCTGCTTTGCCGTGGACCGCCAGGGGTGGGCGCCGACAGTACAGCTGACCACCTACCTCCGTGGCCTGCCCGCCGACGGCTGGCTGCGTGTCGCGTGCACGACGACCCAGATCGGCCAGGACTGGTTCGACGAGGACCACACCGTTGTGGACAGCACGGGGCGCATCGTCGTGCAGTCACGGCAGCTGGCCTTGGTGCCCGGACAGTAGCGGTCGGTAGGGTTCTCGGGCATGGCCAGAATCGCGATTATCGGCGGCGGCAGTATGGGCGAAGCGCTCCTCGCGGGGCTGCTGCGGTCAGGACGGCAGATCAAGGATCTGGTGGTGGCCGAGCGGATGCCGGACCGCGCCGAGTATCTGTCGGAGAAATACTCGGTGCTGATGGCATCGGTCGCCGAGGCGGTGGAAAACGCCGCCTTCGTCGTCGTCGCCGTCAAACCGCCCGACGTCGAGGCGGTCGTCGATGAGATCGCCGAGGCGGCAACTCAGGCCGAGACCGACACCGTCGAGCAGGTAATGGTCACCGTCGTCGCCGGCGTCACGATCGGTTTCTTCGAGTCGCGGCTGCCTGCCGGGTCACCGGTGATCCGTGTGATGCCCAATGCACCCGCTCTGGTCGGCGCCGGTGTCAGTGCGCTGGCCAAGGGCCGGTTCGCCACTCCGGAGCAGCTCTGCGGGGTCTCGGCGTTGTTCGAGTGCGTCGGAAGCGTGCTTGTCATACCGGAGAGCCAGCTCGACACGGTCACCGCGGTCTCGGGTTCCGGCCCGGCGTACTTCTTCCTCTTTGTCGAGGCGCTCATCGATGCCGCGGTCGCCAACGGTCTGAACAGAGGGGTCGCGACCGATCTTGTCGCGCGGACGATGGCCGGTTCGGCGGCCATGCTGCTCGAAGACGTCGAGAGCCAGAAGTCCGCCGGTGCCGATGTCGGGCTCGATACGACGCCTGCCCGGCTGCGTGCGATGGTGACCTCCCCGGCCGGTACTACTGCCGCTGGCCTGCGGGAACTGGAGCGCGGCGGGGTGCGGGCAGCCGTGGCTGCCGCCGTGGACGGCGCAAAAACACGCTCTGAGCAGCTAGGAATTACATGAGAGTAGTTCAAGAATTTTCGGACGGATTGACCCACACCCGTCGCAGTAACCCCATTGGCCACGCTATTCTCCTCGTGTATGCACGCGTGGGTGCCAGCGGTGGGGAAGCCGCTGGAACTGCCCGTGCCTGACGGATTGGGTTGCGATGACGTCTATGAACGGGCCATCGGCGCGGGATTCGGCTGGCGGTAAACCGGCACGAGAAGCGGGTGCCGCAGACGGTCAGCCGCCCGCCAGAGCGCAATTTCTGACCGTCGCCGAGGTGGCCGCTTTGATGCGCGTCAGCAAGATGACGGTCTACCGACTGGTGCACAACGGCGAACTGCCCGCCGTCCGGGTGGGACGTTCGTTCCGCGTGCATGCCAAGGCCGTCCATGACCTGCTGGAAACGTCGTACTTCGACGCCGGCTAGGGGCGCGGGCGGCCGGGCCGTTTTCCGTTCTTCGCGCCCACCTGGGTAAGGTGTCCAGGACACAAGGAAGCCCGGCGTTAAGCGGGCGTTGCGAGGACTTAGGTAGCGGAATTCATGGGTTCAGTCATCAAGAAGCGGCGTAAGCGCATGTCGAAGAAGAAGCACCGTAAGCTGCTGCGTCGTACCCGGGTCCAGCGCAGAAAACTCGGCAAGTAGCTCTGCTCTACCGGGCTGTCCCCCGATATTCGTCGAACCATGCCGGGCCCAGGCTCGCCCGATAGGCTGTGCAGATGGAATCCGGCGGCACCGACGGTGAGACACCGCACTACCCCAAGGTCGTGTTGGTCACCGGTGCCTGCCGTTTCCTCGGCGGTTATCTGACTGCCCGGTTGGCGCAGAACCCGATGATCAACAAGGTCATCGCCGTGGACGCGGTTGCGCCGAGCAAGGACCTACTGCGCCGCATGGGGCGCGCCGAGTTCGTTCGTGCCGACATCCGGAATCCGTTCATCGCCAAGGTGATTCGCAACGGAGACGTCGACACCGTGGTCCATGCCGCCGCCTCCTCCTACGCGCCGCGTTCCGGTGGCCGAGCCACGTTGAAGGAAATCAACGTGATGGGGGCCATGCAGCTGTTCGCCGCATGTCAGAAAGCCCCGTCGGTGCGCCGGGTGATCCTCAAGTCGACCTCCGAGGTGTACGGGTCGCATCCGCACGATCCGGTGGTTTTCACCGAGGACAGCAGCAGTAGACGTCCGTTGGCGGAGGGGTTCGCCCGGGACAGCACCGACATCGAGGGGTACGTCCGCGGGTTGGGTCGTCGCAGGCCCGACATCGCGGTGACCATCCTTCGGCTGGCCAACATGATCGGTCCGGGGATGGACACCGCCCTGTCCCGCTATCTGGCTGGTCCGCTCGTGCCGATGGTATTGGGTCACGACGCCCGGCTGCAGCTGCTACACGAGCAGGACGTCCTCGGTGCGCTCGAGCGGGCAACAATGGCCGGCAAGGCGGGTACCTTCAACGTCGGCGCAAGCGGAGTCATCATGATGTCGCAGGCGATCCGGCGCTCGGGACGGCTGTCGCTGCCCGTTCTGAAGTCCGGGGTGCGGGCAGTAGACTCGTTGAGGATGGCGACCAGAACCACCGACCTCAATCGGGATCAGGTCGACTATCTGAGCTACGGCCGGGTCATGGACACCACCAGGATGCACGCCGAGCTGGGCTTCACGCCGAAGTGGACGACGGTGGAGGCGTTCGACGACTACGTGCGTGGCCGAGGTTTGACCCCGATCATCGGTCCGGGATGGGTACGCTCGGTGGAAACGCGCGCGGTCGCACTGGCGCAGCGATGGGGTGGCTAAACATTTCTGAACACTTGTCGGGTGGGGAGAGGTAATTGGCGTGGCGGGCGATTCAAGAGCGAAAGTAATTCCGCTACATTCGAATTCGAGCCGTGCTGCGGCGGCGCGGCGTGCTTCGTTGCGTGCCGACGCCGCTCGCAGGCATCCCTCGCTGCTGGCTGACCCGGACTCGGGTGCCTCAGCAGAGGAGATCGCCGCCGTTGTTCGCGAAATGGACCGGCGGCGCAGTGCCCCCGGTGCCGGCCCGGCCGACGAAACGCCCAACGAACTTGCACAACGCATCGGCGCCGTCGGCGATTTCGTCCGGAAAAGGCTCACCGGTGACTATTCGGTCGACGAATTCGGATTCGATCCGCAATTCAACGATGCCGTTGTTCTGCCTTTGCTGCGATTCTTCTATCAGAATTGGTTCCGCGTCGAGGTGAGCGGCATGGAGAATCTGCCGGAGAGTGGGCCCGCGCTGGTGGTCGCCAATCACGCCGGGACCCTGCCGTTCGACGGGATGATGCTGTCGGTGGCGGTGCGCGACCATCACCCCACGCACCGCGACCTGCGGTTGCTGGCCGCAGACATGGTGTTCGACATGCCGATGCTCGGCCCGATCGCGCGTAAGGCCGGCCACACCATGGCCTGCACGGTCGACGCCCACCGGTTGCTGGCCGGTGGTGAGTTGACCGCGGTGTTTCCCGAGGGCTACAAGGGTCTGGGCAAGAGCTTCCGGGACCGCTACAAGCTGCAGCGCTTCGGCCGGGGCGGGTTCGTTGCGGCGGCGCTGCACACCAATGCGCCGATCGTGCCGTGCTCGATCGTGGGCTCGGAGGAGATCTATCCGATGCTGGCCGACGTCAAGGTGCTGGCCCGAATGTTCGGTCTGCCCTACTTCCCGATCACACCACTGTTTCCGTTGGCCGGACCGGCCGGTTTGGTGCCGCTGCCGTCCAAGTGGCATATCGCTTTCGGCGCTCCGATCGAGACCGCCGGATACGACGAATCTGCGGCGGACGACCCCATGGTCACGTTCGACCTCACCGATCAGGTGCGCGAAACCATCCAGCAGACGCTGTATCAACTGCTGACCCGGCGCCGCAATACGTTCCTGGGCTGATCGGGCCGGGTCAGCCCGGGGTCTGTCTCTCCAGCGCTCGTGCTGCGATCGCGGCCACCTGCGCGTTGGTCTCCTCGGCGCCGGCTGCTTCGCCGATCATCGTGACGACGGTCGTCATCACCGGTTTACCCTCGGCGTCGGTGACTTCGCTGCGCAATTCGCTGATGACCGTACCGTGCGATTCGATCACGGAATCCAGCCAGGAGTCGAAGAACAATTTGTCCCCGGCGACGATCGGCCGGTGGTACTGGATCTTCTGGTCGCGGTGGATGACGCGAGCCAAATTGATGCCCACGTCGAAGTTGCGGAAGATGTCCAGCTGCACCTGGCGCCCCGCGATCGCGACGAAGGTCAGCGGAGCAACCACGGCCGGGTAGCCGGCTGCCTTGGCCGCCTCGTCGCTGAAGTGCAGCGGATCGTCGGATTGGATCGCCTGGGCATACTCGCGGATCTTCTCCCGCCCGACCAGGTAGTAGTCGGGGTAGCGGTAGTGGGTGCCGATGATGTCGCTGGCGATTGACACGCGGGGAGCCTATCAGCTGCTCAATAACCTTTTTCCGGCCTAGTGGTGCTCGTGCCGGCGCGACACGGCCGCGGCGAGGGCTCCGCCGGCGGCCCCGAGCGCCAGCGCCGACGGCACACCGATGCGGGCAGCCTTGCGCGCGGTACGGAAATCACGGATCTCCCAGCCCCGCTCCCGGGCCAGCTCACGCAGGTCGGCGTCGGGATTGATCGCCACCGCGGTACCGACCAGTGAGAGCATCGGCACGTCGTTGTAGCTGTCGGAGTAAGCCGTGCAGCGCTTGAGGTTGAGACCCTCGCGGATCGCCAGCGCCCGCACCGCGTGCGCCTTCCCGACCCCGTGCAGGATGTCGCCCACCAGCCGACCGGTGAACACGCCGCCGACGGACTCGGCGACCGTGCCCAGGGCGCCGGTGAAGCCCAGTCGCTTGGCAATGGTCTCTGCCAGCTCGTAGGGGGTGGCGGTGACCAGCCACACCTGCTGGCCGGCGTCGAGATGCATCTGGGCCAGCGCCCGGGTGCCGGGCCAGATCTTGTCGGCGATGATCTCGTCGAAGATCTCTTCGCCCAGCTCGGCCAGCTCGGCGGTCGACCGGCCCTCGATGAAAGCCAGCGCCTTCTGCCGGCCCGCAGCCACGTCGTCGCTGTTCTCCCGTCCGGTCAGCCGGAACTTGGCCTGTGCGTAGATGAACCTCCACAGGTCGCCGTAGGTGAAATATTTCCGCGCGGCCAGACCGCGGCCGAAGTGCACCAGGGATGAGCCCTGGACCAGTGTGTTGTCGACGTCGAAGAACGCTGCTGCGGTCAGGTCGGCAGGCGGCGGGGCCGAGGTTGGCGCCGTGGTGTCCTCTTCAGGCTCGTGCTGCGAGGCGATACTGGCGTCGCGGGCGACCGCGCTGGCCTGCTCGGCCACCAGGTCGCCCATGGCACGCTCGGCGCTGGCCTGCCCGGCCTCGAGGCCCGCCAGCTCCTGGTCGTCCCGGGGAACCATGACATTCACCCTATCGGCCAGGGCGGGAACCGCCTGGGGAGGAGGCGGACAAATCGGGACCTGGACGCCGACGATGCGGGCGGGAATCGGCTGGGGAGGAGGCGGACAAATCGGGACAAGTGCCACACTGGAGCGGGTGAGCCGTGCGCACGTGGAACTGCTGACCCGTGATGGCTGTGCGATCTGCGGGCGGGTGCACGCCCGGCTGGCCGAACTGGCCACGGAACTGGGTTTCGACCTCACAAGTGTCGATGTCGATGCCGCCGCGGCAGCCGGTGACACCACCTTGCGGGCCGAATTCGGCGACCGCCTGCCGGTGGTGTTGCTCGACGGTCGCGAGCACAGCTACTGGGACGTCGACGAGTCGCGGCTACGTGCCGATTTGGCCGATCGATGAACACCGGTGGAATTTGGTGCGGCAGCTGCGAAGCGATTACCGTGGAAGTAAGTTTCTCTAACGGAACATGGGTGTGACAGCAAGGGAGCGGGCCAGGTGATCGTGCCGTGAGCGTCCTGCTGTTCGGGGTGTCGCATCGTAGCGCTCCAGTATCCGTTCTCGAGCAGCTGTCCACCGACGAGGCCGATCAGGTCAAGATCGTCGACGAGGTGCTGCGATCTCCGCTGGTGACCGAGGCCATGGTGCTGTCCACGTGCAACCGGGTCGAGGTCTACGCCGTGGTCGACGCCTTCCACGGCGGCCTGTCGGTGATCGGCCAGGTGCTGGCCGATCACTCGGGGATGTCGATGGGCGACCTGACCAAGCACGCCTATGTCCGCTACAGCGAGGCCGCCGTCGAGCACCTCTTCGCTGTGGCCAGCGGCCTGGACAGTGCGGTGGTCGGCGAACAGCAGGTCCTGGGTCAGGTGCGTCGCGCCTACACCAGCGCCGAGGCCAACCAGACCGTTGGCCGGGTACTGCACGACCTGGCCCAACGCGCGCTGTCGGTGGGCAAGCGCGTGCACACCGAGACCTCCATCGACGCCGCGGGCGCTTCGGTGGTGTCGGTTGCGCTGGAAATCGCCGGTTCGCGCCTTACCGGAGCCGCAGGGCCGGCGACATCGGGTACCGGAGCCGCAGGGCCGGCGACATCGGGTACCGGAGCCGCAGGGCCGGCGACATCGGGTACCGGAGCCGCAGGGCCGGCGACATCGGGCAGCGGACTCACCGGCCGGACCGCGGCGGTGGTCGGCGCCGGTGCGATGGGCGGGCTTTCGGTCGCGCACCTGGTGCGCGCCGGGGTCACCCACATCCACGTCGTCAACCGGTCGTTGCCCCGCGCGCAGCGGCTGGCCACGAACATCCGGAAGCAGGGTGTCGGCGCAGCGGCGTTGTCCCTTGAGCACCTGCCCGCGGCGCTGGCCGCCGCCGATGTGGTGGTCAGCTGCACCGGTGCGGTGCGGCCCGTGGTGTCGCTGGCCGATGTCCACCACGCGCTGGCCACCGCACAACGCGACGAGGTCGACCGGCCGCTGGTGCTGTGCGATCTCGGGATGCCGCGCGACGTCGACCCGGCCGTTGCCGGGCTACCGGGTGTGTCGGTGGTCGACATGGACCGCGTCCAGCGCGAGCCGTCGGCGCGCGCCGCCTCCACCGACGCCGAGGCCGCCCGCCAGATCGTCGCGGCCGAGGTTGCTGCGTACCTGGCCGGCCAGCGGATGGCTGAGGTCACACCCACGGTGACGGCGCTGCGACAGCGTGCCGCCGATGTCGTCGAGGCCGAGCTGCTGCGGCTGGAGAACCGCCTGCCGGGACTTGACGACACCCAACGCGACGAGGTTGGCCGCACCGTCCGCCGGGTGGTCGACAAGCTGCTGCACGCTCCGACGGTGCGGGTCAAGCAGCTGGCCAGCGCGCCGGGCGGCGACAGCTACGCCGAGGCGTTGCGCGAACTGTTCGAACTCGATCCGCAGGCCGTCGATGCCGTTGCCGCAGGTGAACTGCCACTTGTGGCACCCGAATTCGATGCGGGCCTGCCCGATCCCACCGAGTAGGGCGCTTGGCCGACAGCGACGACGAGGTGATCCGGATCGGCACCCGGGGCAGCCTGCTGGCGACCACCCAGGCCGGGACAATTAGGGACGAGCTCCTTGGGCGCGGCCACCGCGCTGAGCTGGTCATCGTCAGCACCGAGGGCGACCGTTCGGCCAAGCCGGTCGTCGAAATCGGGGTCGGGGTGTTCACTGCCGCGCTACGCGAAGCCATCGCGGACGGTCGGGTGGATATGGCCGTGCACTCGTACAAGGATTTGCCGACGGCCGACGACGCCCGGTTCGTCATCGCCGCCGTGCCCCTCCGGGCGGACCCCCGCGACGCCCTGGTGGCACGCGACGGGCTGGTCCTCGGGGAGTTGCCGGCAGGCTCGGTGATCGGTACGTCGTCCGTGCGGAGGGCCGCGCAGCTTAGAGCACTGGGTCTCGGTTTGGAAATCCGCCCCCTAAGGGGCAACCTAGATACCAGGTTGAACAGGGTAAGCAGTGGTGATCTCGACGCCATCGTGGTGGCCCGGGCGGGTCTGGCCCGCCTCGGACGACTCGGCGACGTCACCGAGACGCTGGAGCCGGTGCAGATGTTGCCGGCACCGGCTCAAGGTGCGCTCGCGGTCGAGTGCCGTGCCGGCGACACTGGGCTCGCGGCGCTGTTGGGGCAGTTGGACGACCCCGACACCCGCGCCGCAGTCACCGCCGAGCGAGCCCTGCTGGCCGAACTGGAGGCGGGTTGTTCTGCACCAGTGGGCGCGACTGCCGAGGTGGTCGAGTCCATCGATGACGACGGCCGCGTCTTCGAGGAGCTGTCACTGCGCGCATGCGTGGCGGCGGCAGACGGATCCGACGTGATCCGTGCGTCCGGTGTCGGCACGCCCGGCCGGTCCGCAGAGCTGGGGCTCGCGGTGGCCGCGGAGTTGTTCGAGCTTGGAGCGCGCGAACTCATGTCGAAAGAGCAGGAGTGAAGCGATGACTGGCCACGGTAGCGGGCGAGGACGTAAGGCGAAGCCGGGACACATCACGTTCGTCGGCTCGGGCCCGGGCGATCCGGGCCTGCTGACGACACGCGCACGCACTGTCCTGGCCAATGCGGCCCTGGTGTTCACCGATCCGGACGTGCCGCAGGCCGTGCTGAACGTGGTGGGCACCGACCTGCCGCCGGCGGTCGGCCCGGCCCCGGCGCACGACGGCGCACCACCCGAAGGGCATGACGAGACCGCCCCTCCGGTGGTGTCGGTCGGACCCGACATTCGCCCCGCGCTGGGTGATCCGGCCGAGGTGGCCAAGACGCTGGTCACCGAGGCCAGGGCGGGTTTCGACGTGGTGCGGTTGGTGGCTGGTGACCCGCTGTCGCTGGATGCTGTGATCGCTGAGGTCAACACCGTCGCGCGTAGCCACATGGAATTCGAGATCATCCCGGGCCTGCCCAGTACCAGCGCGGTCCCGACCTATGCGGGCCTGCCGCTGGGCTCGGCGCACACCGTCGCCGACGTGCGCGGTGAGGTCGACTGGGCGGCGTTGGCCGCCGCGCCCGGCCCGCTGATCCTGAGCGCAACCGCGTCGCATCTGCCCGATGCGGCGCGCACGCTGATCGAGTACGGGCTGGCCGACGTCACCCCGTGTGTGGTGACCGCCAGCGGCACCACCTGCGGGCAGCGGTCGGTCGAGACCACCTTGGCGGGGCTGACCGATCGCACGACCCTGGCCGGCGGCAACGATCCGGCCGGTCCGCTCACCGGAACGCTGGTAGTCACCATCGGCAAGACGGTCGCCCACCGGGCCAAGCTGAACTGGTGGGAGAGCCGCGCCCTGTACGGGTGGACCGTGCTGGTGCCGCGCACCAAGGACCAGGCCGGCGAGATGAGCGAGCGGCTGGTCGGTCACGGCGCGCTTCCCATCGAGGTGCCCACCATCGCCGTCGAGCCGCCGCGTAGCCCGGCCCAGATGGAAAGGGCGGTCAAGGGTTTGGTCGACGGCCGCTACCAGTGGGTGGTGTTCACCTCCACCAACGCGGTGCGTGCGGTGTGGGAGAAGTTCGGTCAGTTCGGCCTGGACGCCCGGGCGTTCTCCGGTGTGAAGATCGCGTGCGTCGGCGAGGCGACCGCCGACCGGGTGCGCGCGTTCGGCGTGAGCCCTGAGCTGGTTCCCTCCGGGGAGCAGTCCTCGCTCGGCCTGCTGGACGACTTCCCCGAGTACGACAACATCTTCGACCCGGTGAACCGGGTGCTGCTGCCGCGCGCCGACATCGCCACCGAGACGCTGGCCGAGGGGTTGCGTGAGCGCGGCTGGGAGATCGAGGATGTCACCGCCTATCGCACCGTGCGTGCGGCGCCGCCGCCCGCCGAGACCCGGGAGATGATCAAGACGGGTGGTTTCGACGCCGTCTGCTTCACGTCCAGCTCGACCGTGCGCAACCTGGTCGGCATCGCGGGCAAGCCGCACGCCCGCACCATCGTCGCGTGCATCGGTCCGAAAACCGCTGAAACCGCCGCGGAATTCGGGCTCCGTGTCGATGTGCAGCCGGAGACCGCCGCGGTGGGGCCGCTGGTCGACGCCCTGGCTGAACACGCGGCCCGGCTGCGCGCCGAAGGGGCGTTGCCGCCGCCGCGCAAGAAGAGCCGACGCCGCTAGAAACAGGATGTCCTAGCCATGCCATACCCCAGGCATCGTCCACGCCGTCTGCGCTCGACACCGGCGATGCGCCGGCTGGTTGGGCAAACGTCCTTGGAGCCAAGACATCTGGTGCTGCCGATGTTCGTCGCCGACGGGATATCGGCCCCTCGCCCGGTAGCTTCCCTGCCGGGTGTCTATCAGCACACCCGCGACTCGTTGCGCCGCGCGGCCGCCGAGGCGGTCGAGGCCGGTGTCGGAGGGCTGATGCTCTTCGGGGTGCCCCGCGACGAGGACAAGGATGCCCTCGGCTCGTGTGGGGTGGATCTCGACGGCATCCTCAATGTCGCGCTGCGCGACCTGGCCAAGGATCTCGGTGACGATACCGTGCTGATGGCCGACACCTGCCTCGATGAGTTCACCGACCACGGGCATTGCGGTGTGTTGGATGCGCGAGGCCGTGTCGATAATGACCCCACCAATGCCCAGTATGTGAAACTCGCTGTGGCCCAAGCGGAATCGGGCGCGCACGTGGTCGGCCCGAGCGGGATGATGGATGGCCAGGTGGCCGCCATCCGCGACGGACTCGACGCCGCGGGCTTCACCGATGTGGTGATCCTGGCCTATGCGGCCAAGTTCGCCTCGGCGTTCTACGGACCGTTCCGGGAGGCCGTTGCCTCCAGCCTGCGCGGTGACCGGCGCACCTATCAGCAGGAGAGCGGCAACGTGCGGGAGGCCCTGCACGAGATCCAACTCGATCTCGAGGAGGGGGCCGACATCGTGATGGTCAAGCCGGCGATGTCCTACCTCGACATCGTCCGCGCGGCCGCTGAGATTTCGCCGGTGCCGGTGGCCGCCTATCAAGTGTCGGGCGAGTACGCGATGATCAGCGCCGCTGCGGCCAACGGCTGGATCGATGGCCGCGCTGCGGCCCTGGAATCTTTGACCAGCATCCGGCGCGCCGGAGCCGACATCGTGCTGACCTACTGGGCTGCCGACGTGGCGGGCTGGCTGGAGTGACGCAGCAGCCGCCGATGGGTGCCCCGCCGCGTCCAGCCGACGTGGATACCGGTTTCTGGTTGTGGCTGATCTCGCTGCCATTGATGGTGATCGGCTACCTCGTCGACGCCTACACCTCGTCGAGCGCGCAGACCTCGGTTCTGGTCATGGGTGTCAGCACGCTGTTCGCGGTGGTGCTGGCGGCGCTCGTGTTGACGTTCCTGCTGCTGATGCGTTCCGGCTACCGGTGGGCTCGCACGCTGCTGACCGGCGGCGCGGTGGCGACGGTCGTCTACACCGTGACCAGCCTGTTCACCGTTCCCCGGCAGCCGGTGGCGGCCGTGGTCTTCGCTGTCACCGGCATCATCGGCTCGGTGCTGATCGCCGGCGGGGTCTACCTGCTGCACCGCCAAGACGCGCAGCGGTTTTTCATCAAATGACCGTTAGGCTGGCCCGACGATGACTGCATCCGAACCGAGGCCCCGCGCGTTCACAGTGGCCTTCTATCTGCTCCTGGCGGGTGCGGTGCTGCTCATGACGGGCGGGCTGCTGGCGATCACCGTCGGCTACGACCTGATGCGTCAGGTCGCGCCGGAGTCCTATTCCGACGAGATGGTCCGCCAGCTGGTAGTCCTCCGCCGCGGCGCCGGTGTCCTGTGCGCGGTGGCCGGATTCGGCCTCGCTTTTCTGAGCGGCCGAACCCGCACCGGCGACCCGCGGTACCGGCGTGCGACGCTGGGCCTGGCCCTGGTGATCGTCGTCCTGGTCGGGATCTTCCAGGTATTGGTCGGCATCGGGGTTATCGCGCTGGTGAGCCTGCTGCCGATCATCGCCGGTGCCGTGCTACTGAGCACCCGTGTCGTGACGAACTGGTTCAACCCCGTCGCCGAGGAACCCGATGCCTGAGGAAGACCGTTGCGAGCAGTCCGAAGCGCTGTTTCTCGAGAAGGGCGCCAGCTGGTACTGGCTGCTGGTCGGCCCGGGGTCGGCGATCGCGATGCTGGCGATCCAGTTCAAGTCCGGGATGGGCTTCCAGCCCGTCGTACCGCTGATTTTCCTGGTGCTGGTCACCGGGTTTCTGGCGCTGCAGGTCAAGGCGGCCCGCATCCATACCAGCGTCGAGTTGACCCGGAACGCGCTACGGGAGGGCACCGAGATCACCCCGGTGAGCCAGATCGTCAAGGTCTTTCCCGAGGCGAAACACCGCCCGAAATCCGGCGATGCCCCCGATAAGTGGCAGTCGGCCCGTGCCCTGGGCGAGCTCACGGGTGTGCCGCGCGGGCGCACGGGTATCGGCATCAAGCTCACCAACAACCGGACCGCACAGGCGTGGGCCCGCAAGCACCGGGAACTGCGGGTCGCGCTGACCCGGCTCGTCGAGGGGGAGGACGCCGCTCCGGTGACCGATGACGGGGGCGAGGCCTGGGGCGGCACACCGTGAGGCACATCGTCAGGCATACCGTCCAGCTCATCCTTGCCGGCCTCGCTGTGATCGGCGCTGTGCTGAGCTGGCTGCAAGTCCGCAGCCTCGTCCACGTTTCGCCGGTCGCCGATGGCCAACCCGCCACGATATCGGTGGCCTATGACGCACCGATGATGTTCCTGACGCTGGCGCTTGCGACCGCGGCCGGTGTGCTGGCCGTGCTCGGCGTCGCCGGGTTGTGCCGAGACCGGGCGAAACAGCGCCCCTAGCGGTCCCGGCGGCGCTCAGTACGCGCGGGTTTGGCCCTCCAGTGCGGGAACCGTCGTCGGCAGCTTGTAGGTTTCGACCCCGTTGCGCCACATGACGGCGTCGCGGGCGTGTTCGGGCAGGTGTTTGACCAGCCAGCGTGGGTCGTCGAAGGTCCAGTGCGGGTAG
>Ga0210086_1000218_pt1 | contig 35932 bp, 29 predicted proteins | sample China_Galinas_PW_3_FD_184867 | JGI IMG/M metagenome (GOLD analysis project Ga0210086, IMG submission 184867) | Wetland microbial communities from San Francisco Bay, California, USA, that impact long-term carbon sequestration - China_Galinas_PWB_D2... | ecosystem: Environmental > Aquatic > Marine...
GGTGTCGGTCACGTCGTAGCGCACCACCACCACGCTAGCCGCAGCGCGTACCACCCGAGCCACACCAACGTCCCCGCACTAGGCTGGCCTCGAGAGCACATCGGCGAAGGAGATAGACGTGACGGTCCGGATTGGCATCAACGGCTTCGGTCGAATCGGACGTAACTTGTACCGCGCGCTGGAGGGGCAGAAGGCCGAGGGCAAGAGCAGCGACCTCGAAATCGTGGCGGTCAACGACCTCACCGACAATGCCTAGCTGGCGCATCTGCTGAAGTTCGACTCGATCCTGGGCCGCCTGCCGCAAGACGTCAGCCTCGAGGGCGACGACACGATCGTCGTCGGCTCCAACAAGATCAAGGCCCTGGAAATCAAGGACGGTCCCGCCGCGATGCCGTGGGGCGACCTCGGTGTCGACGTGGTCATCGAGTCCACCGGCCGCTACACCGAGGCCGCCAAGGCCAAGGGCCACCTGGAGGCGGGCGCCAAGAAGGTGATCATCTCCGCCCCCGCCAAAGGCGAGGACCTGACGATCGTGCTCGGCGTCAACGACGACAAATACGACGGCAGCCAGAACATCATCAGCAACGCGTCCTGCACCACGAACTGCCTGGCACCGGTGACCAAGGTGCTCAACGACGAGTTCGGCATCGTCCGCGGCCTGATGACCACCGTCCACGCCTACACCCAGGACCAGAACCTGCAGGACGGCCCCCACAAGGACCTGCGCCGCGCCCGCGCCGCCGCGCTGAACATCGTGCCCACGTCCACCGGCGCCGCCAAGGCCATCGGCCTGGTGATGCCGGAGCTGAAGGGCAAGCTCGACGGCTACGCGCTGCGGGTTCCCATCCCCACCGGCTCGGCGACCGACCTGACCGTCGACCTGGAGAAGGCGGCCGGCGCCGAGGAGATCAACGCCGTGTTCAAGGCGGCCGCCGAGGGCAGGCTGAAGGGAATCTTGAAGTACTACGACGCGCCGATCGTCTCCAGCGACATCGTCACCGATCCGCACAGCTCGATCTTCGACTCCGGCCTGACCAAGGCGATAGACAACCAGGCCAAGGTGGTGGCCTGGTACGACAACGAGTGGGGTTACAGCAACCGGCTCATCGACCTCGCGGCACTGGTCGGCAAGTCCCTCTGATCAGCTGCGCGGCGATGTCCATCAAGTCCCTCGACGATCTACTTGCGCAAGGGGTTTCGGGACGCGGAGTGCTCGTGCGCTCAGACCTCAACGTCCCGCTCGACGACGGCCGCATCACCGATCCAGGCCGCATCGTCGCGTCGGTCCCGACGCTGAGCGCGCTGGCCGACGCCGGCGCCAAGGTGATCGTCACTGCACATCTCGGCCGTCCGAAGGGCGGGCCGGACCCGAAGTACTCGCTGGAGCCGGTGGCGAAAGCCCTCGGCGAAAAGCTCGGCCGCCACGTCCAGTTGGCCGGTGACGTCGTCGGGCCCGGCGCGCTGGCCCGGGCCGAGGGCTTGACCGACGGCGACGTTCTGCTGCTGGAGAACGTCCGGTTCGACCCGCGGGAAACCAGCAAGGACGATACCGAGCGGATGGCACTGGCCCGGCAACTGGCCGAACTGGTAGAGCCCGACGGCGCTTTCGTGTCCGACGGGTTCGGTGTGGTGCACCGCAAACAGGCCTCGGTGTACGACGTCGCCACGTTGCTGCCGCACTACGCGGGCAAGCTCGTCGAAGCCGAAGTCAAGGTGCTGGAGCAGTTGACGAACTCGACAAAGCGGCCCTACGCGGTCGTGCTGGGCGGGTCCAAGGTGTCCGACAAGCTCGCGGTGATCGAACAACTGGCGCAGAGGGCCGACAGCCTCGTGATCGGCGGCGGAATGTGCTTCACCTTCCTTGCCGCAAACGGGCTTTCGGTCGGCAAGTCCCTCGTGCAGCCCGAGATGATCGACACCTGCAAGGAAATTCTGGACACCCACGGCGACGTGATCCACCTGCCGGTGGACATCGTCGTCGCCGACGAGTTCAAAGCCGACTCGCCGTCGGAAACCGTCGCCGCCGACCAAATACCCGACGACAAAATGGGTTTGGACATCGGGCCGGAGACGGTGAAGAGGTTCACCGCACTGCTGTCGAACGCGCAGACGATCTTCTGGAACGGGCCGATGGGGGTGTTCGAATTCCCGGAATTCGCCTCCGGCACCAAAGGCGTCGCGGAGGCGATCATCGGGGCCACCAAAAAGGGAGCGCTCAGCGTCGTCGGCGGTGGTGATTCCGCCGCGGCCGTGCGGGCACTGGGCCTGCCCGACGCGGGCTTCTCGCACATTTCGACCGGTGGTGGCGCCTCGCTGGAATACCTTGAGGGCAAGACACTTCCCGGCTTGGAAATATTGAGCCGTGCGACCACCTGAGACGAGGAACTGACTGTGAGCCGCAAGCCGCTGATCGCCGGCAACTGGAAGATGAACCTCAACCACTTCGAAGCGATCGCGTTGGTGCAGAAGATCGCGTTCTCGCTGCCCGAGAAGTACTTCGACAAGGTCGACGTCGCCGTGCTCCCACCGTTCACCGACCTGCGCTCGGTGCAGACGCTGGTCGACGGTGACAAGCTGAAGCTCACCTACGGCGGCCAGGACCTCTCCCAGCACGACGACGGCGCCTACACCGGTGAGATCAGCGGCGCCTTCCTGAACAAGCTCGGCTGCACCTACGTGGTGGTCGGGCACTCCGAGCGGCGCACCTATCACGACGAGAGCGACGAGTTGGTCGCCGCGAAGGCGGCCGCGGCGTTTCGTCACGAGCTCGTCCCGATCGTGTGCATCGGCGAGCACCTCGAGGTGCGCGAGGCCGGCAACCACGTCGAGCACAACGTCGAGCAGTTGAAGGGGTCACTGGCCGGCCTGACCAAGGAGCAGATCGGCCAGGTGGTGATCGCCTACGAACCGGTGTGGGCGATCGGCACCGGGCGGGTGGCCAGCGCCGCCGACGCGCAGGAGGTGTGCAAGGCCATCCGCGACGAGCTGGCCAACCTCGCCTCACCGCAGGCCGCCGACGGGGTGCGGGTGCTCTACGGCGGGTCGGCCAACGCCAAGAACATCGGCGACATCGTGGCCCAGGACGACGTCGACGGCGCCCTGGTGGGCGGGGCGTCGCTGGACGGCGAGCAGTTCGCGACGATGTCGGCCATCGCCGCCGGGGGGCCGCTGCCCGACCTGCCCGGTTAGAAACGGTAGGGTAGCCGCCATGGAGTTGACCCTGCGGATCCTGCTTGTGGGCACCAGCATCCTGGTGGTTTTGCTGGTGCTGCTGCATCGCGCCAAGGGCGGTGGGCTGTCGACCCTGTTCGGCGGCGGGGTCCAGTCCAGCCTGTCCGGCTCGACGGTGGTCGAGAAGAACCTCGACCGCGTGACGCTCTTCGTGACCGCGATCTGGGTGATTTCGATCGTCGGCGTCGGGCTGATGATCAAGTACAGCTAAGCGTTAAGTCGTCGGAAACCAGCGGCCCTCGTACACGGTGCCCAGCACCTCGATCTCGTTGAGCCGCTCCGGTTCGACGGTGTAGGGATCCTCGCCGAGCACGGTGAAGTTCGCCACCTTGCCCGTGGCTATGCTGCCCAACCGGTCTTCCATTCACCAGGAGTACGCTGCTTCGATCGTGATCGCCCGCAGCGAATCATGAACTGAGACACGCTGTTCGGGGCAGACCACCCGACCGCCCGGCGTTCGGCGGTTGACCCCGCACCATGCCAGCGTGAGCGGGTCGGCAGGTCCCATCGGCAGATCGGAATGAAACGACAACGGAATGCCACGGCGAAGCACCGAGGCCGCGCGCATGAATGTGCGCCTGCCAACCGGCGTGCCAGTACGCCCGGAAGAACGCTCGGAACGTCTCGGGCCGCATCATCCATTCACCGTGGTGGCACGGGTCCGGATGGCCGTCGTCGTCGAGGTAGGGGTCGCGCATCTGCATGCGCTGGCTGATGATCGCCCCGTCGGCGAGCAGCTTCACCTGCTTGGGCAGCAGCCTGACCTTGCCCGAGCCGGCGCGGGCGACTTGAGCCTGGGCGTCGGCCACCGCGTCGGCGGGGTCCATGCCGGAGTCGGCCTGGCTGCGCGCATCAACGAGAAACGTGGACAGAAAAGGCGTCTCGTCGGCGCCGAGAATCTGTTGGTAGAGCTCCCATGGCTCGACGTCGGTCATCAGGCCGGGCTCGTTGATGGCGGTCACGCCGTTGCCGTGCAGGTGGGCCACCATCTGGCGGAGGCCGGCGGCAACCCGCTGCGGGCTCATGAACACCGGCGTCAACGCCGGCAGCAGCAGGTTCATCCCGGTTTCCCACCAGTGGCCGGCGTCGAAGTCGACCATGTCGCCGGCAGCTCCGTGGCCCGACATCTCGTCGCGTGTGAGCCCGAGGGTGCTGACAGCCGCCGAGTTGAGGAACCATTCGTGGCACGACCGGTGCCAGATCGCGATCGGACACACGTGGCTGATCTCGTCCAACGCCGCGCGGTTGATGCGGCCGTGCCACAGCGGGTGATAGCCCCAGGAGAAGAGCCAGTCGTACGGGCCAGGGACCGCACGCTCCGCGCTGCGCAGCCTTGCGATGTACTCGTCGGCCGCTGGCCCACCCGATCCGGAAGTGCCCAGTCCTCGGTGGCGATGACCTCTGTCATCAGTGTGGTGGCGCCGAGTATCGGGTGTAGATGCTGGTCGATCAGCCCCGGACAAATCACCGCATCGTCAAAGGTGTCGTCCACGACCACAGATTCCCGGCGCAGTTCGTCCACCGAACCCACTGCGGTGATCCGGCCGTCGCACACGGCAACGGCGTCGGCGAAAGGTGCTGCCGGCTCCATGGTGATGACTCGACGGGCGGGAAACAGCGTCGAGGAGAGGTCAGACACCGTCCTATCGTGCCGCGTCGGCTTGGCGATGCGGCGCATTCCCTCAACACGCGCTTCGATCTGGCTTGGCGAAGGTGAGAGCGCGCACCGAGCAACGGCGACACCTATTTGAGCGCCGCCCACCATGCGCGGCTGAGGCCGCGCACCGATACTTGGGTAATGGCTGAGCTCCCGGACGCGCTCGCGCCGATCGGCGCGGTACAACGCACCCGGATGGGCCGCGAGGCGACCGAGCCGATGCGCGAAGACATCCGTCTGCTCGGCTCCATCCTCGGTGAGACCGTCCGTGAGCAGAACGGCGACGACGTCTTCGACCTCGTCGAACGGGCCCGCGTCGAGTCGTTCCGGGTGCGGCGATCCGAGATCGACCGCGCCGAGCACGCCGAGATGTTCGACGGCATCGACATCCACGAAGCCATCCCGGTGATCCGGGCGTTCAGCCACTTCGCGCTGCTGGCCAACGTCGCCGAGGACATCCACCGGGAACGGCGACGCGCGATCCACGTCCAGGCCGGCGAGCCGCCGCAGAACAGCAGCCTGGCCGCCACCTACCTCAAGCTCGACGCGGCACAACTGGATTCGGCCACCGTTGCCCACGCGCTCGAAGATGCGTTGGTGTCACCGGTGATCACCGCCCATCCCACCGAAACCCGGCGCCGCACCGTCTTCGACACCCAGCACCGGATCACCGAGTTGATGCGGCTGCGGCTGCACGGGCAGACCGAGACTGCGGACGGCCGCGACATCGAATCCGAGCTCCGCCGCCAGGTCCTGACCCTCTGGCAGACCGCGCTGATCCGGCTGCAGCGCTTGAAGATTCAAGACGAGATCGAGGTGGGACTGCGCTATTACCATGCGGCGTTCTTCGAGGTGATGCCCCAGATCAACGCCGAAGTCCGCCACGCACTGCGGGCACGCTGGCCCGACGCGCCGGCACTGCTCGAGCACGCGATTCTGCGGCCGGGCTCGTGGGTTGGCGGTGACCGCGACGGCAACCCGAACGTGACGGCCGAGGTGGTGAAGTTGGCCACCGGCAGAGCCGCGCACACCGCGTTCGGGCATTACTTCGCCGAACTGGCAGCGCTCCAGGAGGACCTGTCGATGTCGGCGCGGCTGGTTACCGTCAGCGACGACCTCACCGCGCTCGCCGACCGGTGCCACGAACAGGCCCGGCTCGACGAGCCCTACCGGCGTGCGGTGCGGGTCATCCGCGGGCGGCTCACCGCGACCGCGCACGACATTCTCGACCGCCAGCCCCTGCTCGAACTCGACATGGGACTCGAGCGGTATCAAACGCCCGCGGAACTGCTCGCCGACCTCAACGTCGTCGACCGCTCGCTGCGAAGCCACGGCGGCGACCTTCTCGCCGGCGATCGACTGGCCCGGCTACGTGAATCTGTGCGGGTCTTCGGGTTTCACCTGTCCGGACTGGACATACGGCAGAACTCCGACGTGCACGAGGAGGTGGTCGCCGAGCTGTTGGCCTGGGCCGGTGTGCACCCGGATTACAGCTCGCTGTCGGAGCCGGAACGCGTCGAGTTGCTGGCCGCCGACCTGGCCACCCGGCGCCCGCTGACCCGGGAGCACAACAGGCTTTCCGAATTGGCCCAAAAGGAACTCGACATCGTCACGGCCGCCGCTCGGGCTGTCCAGGTATACGGGCCGGAAGCGGTTCCGATCTACATCATCTCGATGTGCCGCTCGGTGTCCGACGTGCTCGAGGCCGCGGTCCTGCTCAAAGAGGTCGGGCTGCTCGACGCGTCGGAGGAACCCTGCTCCCCGGTGGGCATCGTGCCGCTGTTCGAGACGATCGACGACCTGCAGCGAGGCGCGTCGATTCTGGAAGCGGCGCTGGATCTTCCGGTATACCGACGGCTGGTCAGCGCGCGTTCCGACAGCCAAGAGGTGATGCTCGGCTACTCGGATTCCAATAAGGACGGCGGGTACCTCGCCGCGAACTGGGCGCTGTACCGCGCCGAACTCGACCTGGTCGAAACCGCGCGCAAGGCCGGGATCCGGTTGCGGCTCTTCCACGGTCGCGGCGGCACCGTCGGGCGCGGGGGCGGGCCGAGTTACGACGCGATCCTCGCGCAGCCGCCTGGTGCGGTGTCGGGCTCGTTGCGGCTTACCGAACAGGGCGAAGTCATCGCCGCCAAGTACGCCGAGCCGCGCATGGCGCGGCGCAACCTGGAGACCCTCGTCGCCGCGACGTTGGAGTCGAGCCTGCTCGACATGGAGGGGCTGGGCGACGATGCCGAGCAGGCATACCAAGTGCTCGACGAGCTGGCCGCGCTCGCTCACCACGCCTATGGCGAATTAGTCCATCGCACACCGGGATTCGTCGACTACTTCACGGCATCCACTCCGGTCAGCGAGATCGGCGCACTCAACATCGGCAGCCGCCCCGCCTCCCGCAAGCAGACCACGTCGATCTCCGACCTGCGCGCGATCCCATGGGTGCTGGCGTGGAGCCAGTCGCGCGTGATGCTGCCCGGCTGGTACGGAACGGGCAGCGCATTCGAACAGTGGATCGCCGCCGACCCCGAAAACGGCAGCGGCCGCCTCGAGGTGCTGCAGGATCTGTACCGGCGCTGGCCGTTCTTCTCGACCGTGCTGTCGAACATGGCTCAGGTACTGGCCAAATCGGACTTGGGGCTGGCTGCCCGGTACGCGCAGCTGGTTCCCGATCCACAGTTGCGCGACCGGGTCTTCGAGATGATCGCCGACGAACATCAACGCACGATCCGGATGCATCAGCTGATCACCGAGCAAGACAACCTGCTCGCCGACAACCCGGCGTTGGCGCGTTCGGTGTTCAACCGCTTCCCATACCTGGAGCCGCTCAACCATCTGCAGGTTGAACTGCTGCGCCGCTACCGCTCTGGTGACGACGACGAACTCGTCCAGCGCGGCATTCTGCTGACCATGAACGGTCTCGCGTCGGCGCTGCGCAACAGCGGCTGACGGAACCGTCGCGCCGGTCTCGCCGTCTGACAGACATGGCCGATGTATTCCTCACGCCGGACGGCGGCACCGACGCGGCGGCGCTGTGCGAAAGGGCCGCAGCGTCTCTCGCGTCGCAAGCCCGAACGGTCGAACGGCTCGCCGAGGGGCTTGCCGACGGGTGGCTCGGCGACTGCGAGGAAGGCCGCGGATGGGCTCGGCTGCTGCAGGAGAAGGCGGTCGGCGCCAACTCGCTGCGCTGGCTGATCCACCGGCATGCAGCTAACCTCGTCGCAATCGCCGACCAATTCCGCAGCACCACAACGCCTTACAGTGCCGCCGACAGTGACGCGATGAGGCGGCCGTGGTCGAGCGGGTGAGGCCCGACGACTGGACACCCGGCGTCTGGACCCACGCAGCGGTGATGGAGATGCAGGCAAGGCTGGATCCGGCGCGGATGACCCGCCACGCCGATGACTGGCATACGGCAGTCGACCAGATCAGGGACGTGCTGACGGAGTTGAACCGCCAGGTCACCGCACAACTCGGCGAGGCTTGGCGTGGCCACGGCGCCGACGCTGCGCTGGCATCGGTGCAGCGGTACGCGGCCGGCTCGCTCGACGGGCTGGCCCTGTGCCGATCGGCAGCGGTGCAGTTGGCCGAGCTGTCCCGGGCGGCCGGTGACCTTCGCGCGTCCATCACGGCGCCCGGAGCCCAGGACGTTGCGGGCCAACTCCTTGGCGAGGCACTCTCACAAGTCCGCCAGCTCTACAGCGGACCCGCTGTCGCCGCCGGCAACGGCGTCGCCGACATCCCCGAGCCACCCGATCCGCTCCCGATCGGCGGCCCGGCGACCGAGAGCGTGCTGCCAGCCGGCTCGGCGACCACGCCCGCTGGCTCGGCCACACCGCCCGCCGCCGGGCTCGCCGATGCGCCGCTCGGGTCCGCGCTTCCGCAAGCCTTTGACGCCGAGGGCCGTTCGCGGCCCAGCATGTCGGCCGCCGATACGCAGCCGCTCTGGCGCGTGCCCACTTCCAGCGCTGCGTTCAGCTCGCCCGGCGTCGAGCCGCTCCCGTCGCGGGGCGAACCGCCCGGCGCGACGTCGACCCCGCCACCGTCCGGCATGCCCGCGGCGGTGGGCCCGGAGTCACCGCGAGCACCGGGCCGGATGAGCTCATCGTCACCGTTCACGCCGTTCCTCGGGACGGCCCATCCCGGGTTGCTTGGACGCGGCGACAACCCGGAACATCGCGCTCCGCGATATCTGATCTCGGCGGGCAACACCAGCGAGCTGATCGGCGAGTTGCCCCTGGTTGCCCCGCCGGTGATCGGGGAGTGACCCTTCGCACCGGGTGGTGAGAACCGCCTGGCGATCTCGCGGCTTTCTATGCGGCGCTAGGCTTTTCGCCAAGGCGTCAACGGGTGTCTATGCGGCGGCCGAGACGCTTTCGGCTGTTTCCCGTGCCGGTGTGCGGGTGCCCGTCCAGGCGGTTGTGCGGGTGCCGGTCGCACAACGATGGGGGGTATCGGCAGCTCCAGCGGTTCATCGGCGGTGACACAGGAAGGTTGCCCGTGGTGGGTGATCATCAGCGGGGCACCGCCGGCGACACGGTACCGCGCACTGTCGTGGGTGATCTCGACTTGCAGCCGCTGGCCGCGGAGGAAAAGGTTGAACGCGAGCCGGGTGATTCCGGCAGGCAGTCTGGGCCCGAAGGCCAGCACCCCGTCGTCGTGGTGGCGCATGCCACCGAGTCCGGCGACCAGGGCGATCCAGGTGCCCGCGAGCGACGCGATGTGCAGTCCGTCGCGGGTGTTGTGTTCGAGGTTGTCCAGGTCTATGAGGGCAGTTTCGCCGAGGTAGTCATGGGCCAGGCCCAGGTGGCCGACCTCGGCGGCGAGCACCGCCTGGATGCACGCCGACAGCGAGGAGTCTCGGACGGTGATCCGTTCGTAGTAGTCGAAGTTGCGCGCCTTCTGATCATCGGTGAACGCGTCGCCTCGCAAGTACATTGCCAGCACCAGATCGGCCTGCTTGGTGACCTGGCGGCGGTAGAGGTCGAAATAAGGGAAGTGCAGCAGCAGCGGGTACTGCTCGGGGCGGGTGGCCTGGAAGTCCCATGCCTGGTGGCTGGTGAATCCCTCGGCTTGGGGGTGAACGCCCAGCGCCTCGTCGTAGGGCACGTACATGGCGTCGGCGGCGTCGCGCCAGGCGGCGATTTCCTTGTCATCGACGCCGAGTTCGTGCGCCCGCTGCGGGTAGTGGCTGGCGGTGTGGGCGGCGGCCCGCAGATTCTGCTGTGCCATCAGGTTGGTGTAGATGTTGTTGTCAGCGAGCGCGCTGTACTCGTCGGGGCCGGTGACTCCGTCGATGCGAAACCGGCCGGCACCGTCGTGATGTCCCAGGCTGCGCCACAGCCGCGCGGTGTGCACCAACAAGTCGATGCCTACCGTCGCCTCGAACACTTCGTCGCCGGTGGCGCGCAGGTAGCGGATGACGGCATCGGCGATGTCGACGCCGATGTGGAATGCGGCGGTACCGGCCGGCCAGTAGGCCGAGCATTCCTGGCCGGCGATGGTGCGCCACGGAAACGCCGCGCCCCGCTTGCCCAGTTGCGCGGCCCGCTGCATGGCCTGCGGCAGGGTGGTGTGTCGCCACCGCAGCACGTGCGCCGCCGCTTGCGGTGAGGTGTAGGTGAGCACCGGCAGCACGAACATTTCACTGTCCCAGAACGTGTGACCGTTGTAGCCGGGCCCGGTCAGCCCCTTGGCTGGGATCGCCCTGCCTTCGGCGCGGGCACCGGCCTGCAGCACGTGAAACAGCGCGAACCGGACGGCCTGCTGAACCTCGGGGTCCCCGTCGACCTCGACGTCGGCGCGAGCCCAGAAATCGTCGAGGTAGCTGCGCTGCTCGGCAAGCATCCCGTTCCAGCCGCTGGCCCGGGCGGCGGTGAGCGCCGCGGCGACCTGGGCGCGGACCCCGGGTAGCGAGCGCACCCCCGACCAGCCATAGGCGACGAACTTGACCAGGCGCAGCGGTTGGCCGGCCTGCAGATCCGCGGTCACCGTCACCCGGGCAAGGTCCGGGGAGCTCTCCGAGTAACACTGCACCGCCGGGCCCTCCACGACGTGATCCATTGCACTGCCGATCCGCAGCCGGCTGCCTCGAGTGCAGTGCACCAACTCGGCCCACGCGTGGTGGCTGGAGTGCGCCTCCGAATGCAAGGGCGAGGTCAAAGCGGCGGCGGCCCGGGGGTCGTCCTCGGCTGGAAGCAGCGCCTCGTTGGCGATGAGTTCGGATTGCACGACAACCCGGGCCGCACCCTCAAGGACCTCGACGTCATAGGCGACCGCGGCTGCTGCCCGCTGCACGAGAGAGACCAGACGAACCGAGGAGATACGGATGGCGCACCCGGCCGGTGAGGTCCACTGCACGCGGCGCCGCAGTACCCCGGCCCGCAGGTCGAGCACCTGCTCGTGGGTGTGCAGCTCGCCGTAGCGGACGTCGAAGGGCTCATCATCGACTAACACCCGGATCAACTTGCCGTTGGTGACGTTGACGATGGTCTGCCCGGCCTCCGGATAGCCGTAGCCTCCTTCGGCGTACGGCAGGGGACGCTGTTCCCAGAATCCATTCAGGTAGGAACCGGGCAGACCGCTGGGTTCGCCCTCATCGAGGTTGGCTCGCCAGCCGACGTGCCCGTTCGACAGCGCGAACAAAGACTCCATCTGGGCCAGGACGGACAGATCCAAGCTGGTGGCCCGCACACACCACGGTTCGACGGTGAAGCACGGATGCCGAATCATTGCTGCTGAAGGAGTTCGCTGAGGTCGGTCACCACCACATCGGCCCCGCGCGCGTGCAACGCGTCGGCCTGGCCGACCCGGTCGACGCCGACGACCAGACCGAAGCCGCCGGCGCGTCCGGCCTCGACGCCGTCGCGGCGAATCATCCGCAGCACGATCGCGTTCTTCCTCGCCCCTAAGACCTGCACAGTGTCCTTGTCGAAAGGATCGCGTCCCGTCGGCGCGGGGTTTGCCGTCGACGTAGGCGTAGTAGTCGCCGGCCGGGTCGAACGGCACGAACGCCGTCCGGCGCGCCGTCGAAGGCAGGCATCGAACATCTCCTTCCATGCCGCCGCATGCACCGTCGCCGTCTGCGTCAGTACCCCGTCGAGATCGAACAGACGGCCCCGTACATGGTCGGGCAAGCCCAGCCCCGCATCGCCGTTCCTGCTTCTTGCGGACGTGTGGTCATTGCTTGATGGCCTAGACATCGGGATCGGCGGCGCTGTGCCAGTGCAGTGAACCGACGACCGGTTGTTCGGTCATCGATTTTGCGTCGCGAGCGAGGGGTGTGGTGCGCCCCGGCGGTTCACCGGGTCGAGGAACCGGTAGGCGAGCAGTTTCACACGGTCGCTGAGCAGTGCCCAGATAAGGGCGTATCCCCAGACGAACAGGGCCCAACCCCAGCCCAGCGGTGTCATGAACAGCCCGTAGACCGCGATAAGTGTCGCAATGGCCTGGGTGCCGAGGACGGCCATCCACAGGATTCGGGCCGGCCTAATGGACCAGAACGGACCGCGGGTGCGGGTCAGGAAGATGGTCAGATGCCCGGCGACCGACAGCATCAGATACATCATGGTCTGCAGCCGCGGATGGCTCAGGTCAAACACCCGGTCACCGAGGTAGAACAAGCCGAACGCGGCGATCGGACCCACCACCCCGAGCACGGTGGCGATGCCGAGCACCACCCGCATGTTCCACGCTTCGGGCTGGTTTTTGTAGCGCACGTTGTCGTAGGCGATGGACAGGATCGCGCCGTCGTTGAGCAACGCCAGCAGTACGATCATCACCGCGGTCACCGGATAGAAGTTGAAGATGAGGATTGCCAGGGTGACAAACAGCAATACCCGCAGGGTCTCGGCGATGCGGTACATCGCGTAGCTGTTCATCCGCTGGAAGATCTTGCGGCTCTGCCTGATCGCCTCGATGATCACCGACAGACCCGGCGTCAACAACACGATGGCGGCGGCCGCACGGGCGGCATCGGTGGCGCCCGACACCGCGATCCCGCAGTCGGCTTTCTTCAACGCCGGGGCGTCGTTGACGCCGTCGCCGGTCATCCCGACGATGTGTCCCTGCTTCTGCAGGACGTCGACGATGTGGAACTTGTGTTCGGGGAACACCTGCGCGAAACCGTCAGCCGTTTCGATGGATTGGATCGTCGCGCTGGCTTCGCGCTTTTTCACATCGCCCAAGCCGGCGGCGTCGAGGATGTTGGTGCCCAGCCCGACTTTGCGGGCGATTTCCTTCGCGATGGCCATTGCGTCACCGGTCACCATTTTGATGGTGACGCCCATCTGGCGGGCCGCCGCGATGGTGTCCACCGCATCGGTGCGGGGTGGGTCGAACAGCGGGAGCACGCCCAGGAACCGCCACTGACCGTCGCCGTCGGCTCGAGCCACGCCCAGTGACCGGAAGCCTCGGGCGGCGAAGTCATTGACCGCCTGCTCGACGGCCTGCCCGACCTGCGGGGCGTCTGCGGACAGTTTGAGGATGACTTGCGGGGCGCCCTTGCTGACCCGAAACGTCGTGCCGTGTGCAGGCTCGACGGTGGCTTCGGTGCGTTTGTGCACCGGGTCAAACGGTTGAAAGTGCGCCACCTGATAGTCGGTCAGGGCGTGACTATCAGTCAGGGCACCGAGGATGGCACGGTCGATGGGGTCGTTGTCCTCCTCGCGGGAGGCCAGCGCGGCGTTGAGGATCACTTCGGCACCGCTGACGTTCTCGACACTGAAGGGGTCGCCCAGGGTCAGCGCGTTTTGGGTCAGTGTGCCGGTTTTGTCCGCGCACAACACATCCACACCGGCGAGTTCTTCGATGGCGACCAGCCGGCTGACCACCGCCTGTTTTTTGGCGAGCAGTCGCGCACCGACGGCCATGGTCACCGACAGCACCGTCGGCATCGCCACCGGAATGGCTGCCACGGTGAGCACTAGGGCGAACTGTACGGTGGTCAGCACGGCGTCACCGCGCAGCAGGGCGACGACCACGATCACCGTGACCAACGCGATCGCGAGGGCGATCAGATAGTTGCCGATCTTCAAAACGGCGCGTTGGAAATGGCTGACGGTGTGTGCGCCCTCTACGAGTTCGGCGGTTTTGCCGAAGTAGGTGTTCGCGCCCGTGGCGTACACCAGGGCGCCGATCTCGCCTCTGCGGATGATGGAGCCGGAGAACACCGCGCCGCCGGGGGCGACCTCGGCTGGCAGCGACTCCCCGGTCAGTGCTGATTGATCCACCTCGATGGGGTCGCCGTCGAGCAGCCGTGCGTCGGCCGGGACGATGTCACCCAAACGTAACCGGATCACATCGCCTGGTACCAATTCGCGCGCGGCCGGGGTTACCCACTTTCCGTCGCGTTTGACGCGGGCGGTGATCGCCAGCTTGGCCTTCAGCGCGTCAATGGCGTTGCCCGCCTGGTGTTCCTCGGAGAAGCCCACCACCGCGTTGGCGATGAGAAGAACCATGATGATGATGAAGTCGGGCCAGTGCCCGAGAACGCCGGATAAAATGACTGCGACCTCGATCATCCACGGGATGGGGCCCCAAAAGTAGGACAGGAACTTCAGCACCGGATTGGTCCGGTGCTCGGCGAGTTCGTTCGGCCCATAGCGGCTGAGCCGTTCTTCTGCCTCGGCCTGGGTGAGGCCGTCGGTCGATGTCCGGAGTTTCTTCTCGACATTGGCCAGCGGCAGCGACTTCAGGTCGCCGTCAGGCGACGCGGCGTCGGTCGCCGATGATCCGGTGGTCTTGGAGGTCATTGCGATTCGACTCCTACCCCCGTTGTACTGCCGAGGACGAGCCGGCCCATGACCAGTTGCGGATTTCGGGCATATCTTTGCCGTGCTTGTCGATGTAGATCTGGTGTTCGACCAGCTTGTCGCGCATGGACTGTTTCAGATAGTCCCCTCGGGCACCCAGTTGAGGCAGTCGGTCGATCACGTCCTCGACCAGATGGAAGCGGTCCAGCCGGTTCTGGACACGCATGTCGAAGGGTGTGGTGATGGTGCCTTCCTCGGTGTAGCCGCGCACGTGCAGGTTGTGGTTGGTGCGGCGATAGGTGAGGCGGTGGATCAGCCACGGGTAACCGTGAAAGGCGAAGATGATGTGTTTGTCAGTGGTAAACAGCGATTCGTAATCGCGTTCGCTGAGCCCGTGCGGGTGCTCGGTCTCAGGCTGCAGCTTCATCAGATCAACGACGTTGACCACGCGGGCTTTCAGGTCGGGCAGCTGCTCGCGCAGGATCTTGGCCGTGGCCAGGATCTCAAGGGTGGCCGTGTCACCGCAGCAGGCCAGCACCACGTCGGGTTCAGCGCCCTCGTCGGTGCCGGCCCACGGCCAGATACCCGCACCCTGGGTGCAGTGGATGACCGCCTCGTCGATGCCCAGCCACTGCGGCATCGCGCGTTTGCCCGCGACCACCACGTTGACGTAATGCCGGCTGCGCAGGCAGTGATCGGCCACCGAAAGTAAGCAGTTGGCGTCCGGTGGCAGGTAGACCCGGACGATGCCGGCTTTCTTGTTCACGACGTGGTCCAAGAAGCCGGGGTCCTGGTGGGTGAACCCGTTGTGGTCCTGCTGCCAGACGTGGGAGGACAGCAGATAGTTCAGTGAGGCCAGCTCGGCCCGCCAGGGCAGTTCTTTGGTGATCTTCAGCCACTTGGCGTGCTGGTTGAACATGGAGTCGACGATGTGGATGAACGCTTCGTAGCAGTTGAACAGCCCGTGTCGACCGGTGAGCAGATAGCCCTCCAGCCAGCCCTGGCACTGGTGCTCACTGAGCATCGAATCCAGCACCCGCCCGGCCGGGGCGAGGAATTCGTCGGTGTCCAGCGTGCGGGCGTCCCATTGGCGGTTGGTGGCCTGGAAGATCGCATCAAGCATGTTCGACACCGTCTCGTCGGGGCCGAAGACCCGGAAGTTGCGGTGATCCTCGTTGAGCGCCGTCACATCGCGCAGGAAGCCTCCCAGCACCCGGGTGTCTTCGGCCTCCACCGCGCCGGGAGCCGCCACGTCCACCGCGTGGACCCGGAAGTCCGGCATCGCCAGCTCACGCAGCAGCAGGCCACCATTGGTGTGCGGGTTGGCGCCCATCCGTCGCGCACCCCGCGGAGCCAGTGCGGCCAGCTCCGGCAACAGCGTTCCGGCGTCGTCGAAAAGCTCCTGCGGCCCATAGCTTTTCAGCCATTCTTCGAGCTGGGCGACGTGCTCAGAGTGCTCGGCGTCGACCAGCAGGGGAACCTGGTGGGCGCGGAACGTGCCCTCGACCGGTAGACCGTCGACGACCTTCGGTCCAGTCCACCCCTTGGGGGATCGCAGCACGATCATCGGCCAGCGTGGCCGGGTCGGGTCGTTTGCATCACGGGCGTGCTCGCGGATCGCGTGGATGCGCTCGATCACCGCATCCAGGGTGGCAGCCATCAGCTGGTGCATCGCCGCGGGTTCGTGGCCTTCGACGAAAAACGGCTCCCAACCGCAGCCGCGCAAAAACTGCTCCAGCTCCTCATGCTCGATGCGGGCCAACACGGTCGGGTTGCTGATCTTGTAGCCGTTGAGGTGAAGGATCGGTAGGACGGTGCCGTCGCTGATCGGGTTGAGGAACTTCGTGGACTGCCATGCGGTCGCCAGTGGGCCGGTCTCGGCTTCGCCGTCGCCGATCACGCACGCCACGATCAGATCCGGGTTGTCGAATGCCGCGCCGAAGGCGTGGCTCAAGGAGTACCCCAGTTCGCCGCCCTCATGGATGGATCCCGGTGTGGTCGGGGCGACGTGGCTGGAGATTCCGCCCGGGAACGAGAACTGGGTGAACAGTTTCTTCAGCCCGCCCTCGTCCTGGGTGATATCGGGATAAACCTCGCTGTAGGAGCCCTCCAGATAAGTGTTGGCCACCAGCGCCGGGCCACCATGGCCAGGCCCGGCGATGTAGAACATGTTCAGGTCGTACTGGGTGATCGCCCGGTTCAGGTGCACGTAGATGAAGTTCTGGCCCGGTGTGGTTCCCCAATGGCCCACCACCAGCGGCTTGACGTCCGACAACGAAAGCGGCCGCTTCAGCAACGGGTTGTCGTACAGGTACAGCTGCCCCACCGACAGATAGTTCGCGGCTCGCCAATAGGCGTTCATTCGTTCCAGCAGCTCCGGGCTCAACGTCTGGCACGTGACGTCCAACTCCCGCCCACCGGCCGTCTGAATCATGTTGCCCTACCTTCTTTTCTGTCAGCGTGGGGCCGCTCCCGCATGACGGTGTTGCCGGTGCCCGATCGCCCGGGAGAATGGTCGCCGCCGAGACAGCTGACCGCCGTCGCCGACGCTAGCGGACGACAACACAGGCCTGGGGGTCTCGCCCATGTAACAACATTTACACCCGTCGCCTTTATGGCGACTGAGTAATTCATGAGGGTTTCGGCCCGCCGACTAGGGCCACCGGCGACGCGCAACCACGGCCCTCATGGAATTGATTGAGCGCACGGTTGCACGGTGTCGTGAAAGGATCGCGTCTGCAATCGGGAGGTGAAGGTGTCGTCGCAGTGGAAACGGCTCGCGGAGGCCACCAGGGTTACGCCGGGAGCCGAGATTGAATTCACCAAGGACTTCGATCCTGGCCGTCACGACAAACACCTTGGCAAACACGGCGGGCAGGCGGTTCTGGCCGATGCCACGGCCGCGCTGGTGGAGTTGCAGGACAGATTTTTCGCCCAGGCTGACCGAGCACTGCTGATCGTTCTCCAGGCGATCGACGCTGCCGGAAAGGACGGCACGATCAAGCATGTGATGAGTGGTCTCAATCCCGAGGGGGTCGAGGTGCAGAGCTTCAAGGCGCCCTCGGCGGAGGAGCGGGCCCATGACTACCTGTGGCGCCACCACCGGGTGCTGCCACAACTGGGCCGTATCGCGGTGTTCAACCGATCCCACTACGAAAACGTTCTGATCACCCGGGTGCACCCCGAGATGTTGTGGCCACACGCCGCAACGCTTGACTTAAAGGACCTCTGGCAGAGGCGTTTTCGCGACATCAATGACTGGGAACGCTACCTGTCCGACAACGGGACGACCATCGTCAAACTGTTCCTCAACGTCTCCAAGGATGAGCAGAAGCGCCGACTCCTCGAGCGCATCGACGAGCCCGAGAAGAACTGGAAGTTCTCTGTCGCCGACCTTAGGGAGCGCGCGTTCTGGGATGATTACCAACGGGCCAGCAAAGACATGCTCAGCCACACCAGTACCGAATGGGCTCCGTGGCATGTGATTCCAGCCGACCATAAGTGGTTCAGCCACTTGTCGACATCCGCGGTGCTCTTGGAGACGCTTGAACGGCTGAACCCGAGTTATCCCAAGATCGGCACCGCGGCCAAAGCCGAGTTGGGACAGGCCAAGAAGGTGCTGCTGGCCGAGGACGACGATGGCTGAGCACTGCTGACGAGATCCTCAACGGTGCAGGCGAAGACGCCACTGCCGCCGAACGCTGACCCATACCTGGCCGGTGTTCACAACGGTGCGCCCGTTCGCCCGGCAGTAGGATCGTCATCCCCGGGATCGCCGGGGCCCAGCGATTCGACTGCTTCACCGACGGAGGCGAAGAGGCGGTTCGCGCCGATGCGCGCCAGCAGGCCGCTTCGCGCAAGACTGCTGCGTACGGTGCTGCTCGCTCGTGCCATAGCAAAGGACACACCGCTCGAGTCCAGTTGATGGAGCAACTGCCCCAGAGCCTTTGATCCGGTGTAATCGAGGTCCGTCATTCCCATCGCGTCGAGCACGACAAGTTTGGGCGGGTGACTTGAGCTACGGATCGCCGCGTTCATCTCGGTCCTGAAATTGGTGGCGTTGGCATACCAGAGAGGAGTCGCGAACAGCACCACGAGCACCCCGGGAACCTCGATGGCAGGTTCGGTGCCGCTGAGCGGGACCCAGCTGGTCGTTGACGGGATACGTCCAAGGACGTGCAGACGGGGGCGGGCGCTGAGCCGGGCGCGGTCGACTATGGCCAAGGCGACAGCGACGCCAATGCCCTGTTCGACGCCGACGAGAGCCACGGTGAGCAGGGTGATCAGCGCCAGTCCGAATTCGACCCGGTCATAGCGGGCAATGTCGATCAGATCGTGGATGCGCAGGATGCGAGCCGCAATGAAAATCAGGATCGCCGCCAAGGTCGCCACCGGAAGGTCCTCGAGAAGGGCGGCGGCGGGGATCAACAACACGAGGACACCGGCAGCAGCCAGCCCCGTCAGCTGGGTCCGCCCGGCCGCGGCCACCACCGCAGCGGTACGGGGCGGGCTCGCATCAACCGGAAAGGCGCCAACCAGCCCGGCGACGATGTTGCCTGCTCCCACACCGAGAAAATCGCGATTGACATTCACCTTATGGCTGCCATGGCCGGCGAAAGCGCGCGTAGTCGCCGCGGTCTGGCTGACAATCACCAGGGCAACCACCCCGGCGATCGGAGCGAGGGAGGTCAGCGCCGACCACGTCAGCCCGTGCAGCCCCGGTTTGGGTGCGGCGTGCATCAGCTCACCAACTACCACCACCCCTTCGGCGTGCAGATTCACGGTGGCGACGAGGATCGTCGATCCGATCAAGCCGATCAACGCTGCGGGCAGCCTGCCATCGACCCGTTCGGCGAGGAAAACGATTGCGAACACGCCGATCCCGATGCCCAGCGTCCACCCGTTGATCAGATGCAGTTCGCTGACCGCGACACCAACGCGGTGCAGAGTACTTCCGCTACCCGCAGGCAAGCCGAGCAGATCCGGAACTTGATGCACCACGATGATCACCGCGACTCCGCCAAGGAACCCGGTGATGATCGGCGCCGACAAGAACTCCGCGACCCACCCCAGCCGGAGCAGACCGACCGCAGCGATTATCACACCGACCATCACTGCGAGAATGCCGACCAACGCCACGTAGTCGGGCGAGTGGACGGACACCACGGCGGCGACACCGACGGCGAACAGCGGGGCGATAGTCGAATCCGCACCGACCGACATCTGCGCATTCGATCCCAACAAAGCGAACATCACAGTGCCCGCGATGAACGCGTAGAAGCCGGTGATCGGCGGCATACCGGCCAACCGCGCGGTCGCCAGCTGCTCCGGTACTGCGATCGCCAGCAACGTGAGTCCCGCCATCAGGTCGCCGACCAACCACGACGACCGGTAGCCACGCACCGAGGACAACAACATCAGAGACTGACTGCGCTTCGAGCGATAGTCCCTAACACGGTTCAGCAACCTCGGCGCGGACCAGAATTCGACGTGTTGTTCCCGCGGCCGGTCCACATCATCGGCCATTCCTCCAACATCCCCGAGCCCTCGGGGGCATCGCCCGCTCGCTGTACAACAACGGCCCGAACACCTCACCAATCGCCAGCTACTAGGCCAGGATGGGCCTGCCGCTGATTCGCCGGAAGGCCGCCTCGATGCCGAAGGACGCTACCACCATCACGGCTAGCACAGCGCTCGCTCCCAGGCTCCTCTTGGCGACAAGAGCGGCCAATGCCCCGACGCATGCCGCTGCGGCCGGCACGCAGATCCACGACCTAGCTCCGCGGTGCCGCGCGGTGCGGGCCGCGGCCGCGTTCACGGCGGCAAAGATGATGAGGAAGCCGGCGCTTCCCATCGTGGAAATGCTGCCCAGGTCCAGCACGTTCGCGATCAGCAGGCACGACCCCGCGGTGATCAGCAGCCCTTCGAGCGGCTGATTCCAGATCGGCCGTTCGAGCCTGGGGGGTAGTTCCCGGGACTTGGCGATGATGTAGGTCATCCGCGCGGATCCGTACAAGGTGGCATTGATCGCCGATGCGGTCGATAACATCGCCGCGATGCCGATCATCGTGAAACCGACTACCCCCAGTGCTGGCCGGGCGGCCTCGGCCAACGCATAGTCACGAGCATCCACCAGCTGGGCAACCGGCAACGATCCGACCGCGACGATGGCGACGAACACGTACAACACGATCACGAACAGCACCGAGCCGTAGTAGGCGCGGGTGAGGTTGCGGTCCGGATCGGTGACGTCCTCGGCGGCGTTGGCGATGAGCTCGAAGCCTTCGTAGGCCAGGAAGATGATCATGCCGCCCGCGACGAGGGATACCGGCGAACTCCACTGGCCCGGTTCGAGTCACGCTGGCGATACCCCGGCCAGCCCGACCGCCACGAACAACACCAGGATCGCGATCTTGATGGCCACGACGACGGGTTCGGCGCGGGCCACCGTGGACGCGCCGGCGATGTTGACGACGGTGATCACGACGATCGCCGCGGACAGAAACAGGTGCTTGCCCACGCTGTGAAACGCCGCGGGCAGGAAACTCGCCGCGTAGCTGCCGAAGGCCTGCGCATACAGGGCCAGCATGACGATGTAGCTCAGCCACAGCAAGACGTTGATCCCGCCGGAGAACAGGCCAGTCCCGAACGCGCGGTTCACAAATGTCACGGTGCCGCCGCGGCTCGGGTAGACCTTCGACAACAGCGCGTACGACCTCGCCGTCAGCAACGCCACCACTCCAGCCAACAGGAACGCCACCGGCGCTGCGCCCTCGGCTACCTGCACCGACAATCCGAGGACGGCGAAAATCCCGCCCCCCACCATGCCGCCGACACCGATCGCGATAACGCCCCACAACCCCATCGAATGGATGGCCGCGGAGTCGGAGCGGGACACCGCCGCAGCATATCCGGCGTGCGGGACTGCTCGGTGGGGCCCTGAACCGACTTCGCTGTAACTGCGCCGCCACTTTCAATGAATTTCTTTGTGGAGAGCTGGAATCCACGATCTTTTGTGGCTGCACGGACGACCGAGCGAGGGCCGACGGTCGCAGCCAGTCGAGCACAAGGTCCAGATCGTCGACAACATCGACGTCATGATTGACCATTTAGCGCCGCCTATAGGTGGGTCCGGTCGCGGATGGCTTTGACCACCTGCCTCACCGCGGTTTCCGTCGCGGCCAATGGAGCAACGGCGGCCTCCCCGATACCGACGATGCGGTCGACCCGGTCGACAATGCCCTCGAGCCGGTTGAGCGTGTCGTTGAGGTAGTTCAGGCTGTTGTTGAAGGTCTCAAGCGACCCGTCGAGCCCGTTGATGGAGTTGTCAAGTGCCTCCAGCGAGTTCATCAAGTTGTGCAGCACCGTGTCGACCTGCTCGACGGTGACATCCGCATTCAGTGCGGCCTGCGCCAGCGTCTTGATTCTCTCGCGGCCTGTGCGCGGGGCGCCCTTGTCTGCCATGACGGTTATTGTGTCCTGTCGCCGAGCTTGGCCGCGGCCGCCTCGTCGAGCAGCCACACGGTGGCGTCCCGCCCGATGGCTCCTGCGGCGGGCACATTGTCGGGGTCGGCACCGTTGACCGCGGCGGCCACGGCGTCGGCCTTGCCCGAGCCGGAGACGATCAGCCACACCTCACGCGAGCGCTGAATCGCGGGAAGAGTCAACGTGATTCGTCGCGGCGGCGGCTTCGGTGAATCCTCGACGGCGAGCACCAGCCGCCTTTTCTCGCGCACCGCGTCGGTGTGCGGGAACAGCGAGTTGATGTGGCCTTCCGGACCCATGCCCAGCAGGTGGACGTCGAAATCGGGCGCGGGCTGGCCCGGTTCGGCCTGCGCAGCGAGTTCCTGCTCGTACGCTTCGGCGGCGGCGTTGATGTCGTCTCCGAACGCACCGTCGCCGGCGGCCATCGGGTGCACGTTCTCCGACGGGATGTCGATCTTGTCGAGCAGAGCCAACCGGGCCTGCCTGAGGTTGCGCTCTTCGTCGTCCTCGGGAACGAAACGATCGTCGCCCCAGTAGAGGTGGACCCGTGACCAGTCGATACGGCCACCGCGCTCGCTGAGGTGTTGCAGCACACCGATTCCGGTCCCGCCGCCGGTGAGCACGATCGAGGCTTTGCCGCGGAACTGCACCACGGACGCGATCTGCTCAGCAAGGCGTTCGCCGACCGCGGCCACCAGCGCGGCGCTGTCCTTATAAGTGTTCACGGAGGTGCTCATATGTACTGGACCTCGTCGATTCCCTGCAGGGCTTCCGCGTAGATCTCGTCGGCGTCGAGCCGGCGCAGGTCCTCCGCGAGGCAGTCGCGAGTATCCCTGCGCGGCAATGGGAGTAGCGCATCGGGCCGGGCGGTCCGGCTCAGTGTGGCTGTCGCCCCGTCCTGTGGCCGGCTGAGCGTCACCGTTTCGGTCGGCCGCACCAGCTCGACCTTGAGCTCCCCGACGGCCCGCTGCACCGGACCGTCGATGCGGGCGGCCAGCCAGCCGGCGAGGATGTCGAGTGCCGGTTCGGTTTTCAGTCCGGACACCAACGCCGAGGTGATGGGCTCGTGCGGTGGCTGGTCGATTGCCGACGCCAGCAGCGCACGCCAGTAGGTGATGCGGCTCCACGCCAGATCGGTGTCCCCCGGCGTATAACCCTGCAGACGGCTCTTGATCGACGCGAGCGGATCCTCGGTGCCGGTGGCGTCGGTGAGCCGTCGGAGTGCCAACCGTCCCAACGGATCCTGCGCAGGAACGGCGGGCGCCAATCGCGGCCACCACGCCACCACCGGAGTGTCCGGTAACAGGAAAGGCAACACCACGCTGTCGGCGTGTGCGGCCAGTTGACCGGAGATCCGCAGCACCACCACCTCTCCGGCGCCGGCGTCACCTCCGACCCGCAGTTGGCCGTCCAGCCGCGGTTCTTCCGCGAACGGGTCGTCGGGCACCACCACGATGATCCGGCAGGGGTGCTCTCGGCTTGCCGACGTGGCCGCCTCGATGGCTTCTTCGTCCACATCACCGGTGTCCAAGGCGATCACGAGCGTCAGCACGCGGCCCAGCGTGATCGCGCCGCCCTCCTCGCGTAGCGCGGTGATCCGCTTGTTGATCTCGGTGGTCGTGGTTGCGGGCAAATCGACAATCATGGACGCCGCCATTCCCGGCCGGTGCGCCGCAACATCTCGAACGCGGAGTCCGGCCCCCAGGTGCCGGCCTCGTACGGGTCGGGCTTTCCGTGCGTCGCCCAGTAATCCAGCACCGGATCGAGGATCTCCCAGGACAGTTCGACCTCCTGGTTGACGGGGAACAGCGACGGCTCGCCCAGTAGCACGTCGAGAATCAGCCGTTCATAGGCCTCGGGCGAGTCCTCCGCGAACGCCGAGCCGTACGAGAAGTCCATGTTGACGTCGCGGACCTCCATCGTGCTGCCGGGCACCTTGGAGCCGAACCGCATCGTGATGCCCTCGTCCGGCTGGACGCGGATGACGAGCGCGTTCTGGCTCAGTTCCTCGGTCATCGTTTGGTCGAACGGCAGATGGGGTGCCCGCTTGAATATCATCGCGATCTCAGTCACCCTGCGGCCCAGCCGTTTTCCGGTTCTCAGGTAGAACGGCACGCCGGCCCACCGCCGGGTGTCGATGTCGAGCGTGATGGCCGCGAAGGTCTCGGTCGTGGAGTCCTCGGAGAAGCCCTCCTCGTCGAGCAGGCCGACCACCTTCTCGCCGCCCTGCCACCCGGCCGTGTACTGCCCGCGAGAAGTGGTCTCCGACAGCGGCTGCGCCAGTCGGACGGCCGAAAGGACTTTTACCTTCTCCTCCTTGAGCTCGCGCGGATGGAAGTTGATCGGCTCCTCCATCGCGGTCAGCGCGAGCAGTTGCAGCAGGTGATTCTGGATCACGTCGCGTGCGGCGCCGATGCCGTCGTAGTAGCCGGCCCGCCCGCCCAGCCCGATGTCCTCGGCCATCGTGATCTGCACGCTGTCGACGTAGTGCGCGTTCCAGATCGGCTCGAACAACTCGTTGGCAAACCGCAGCGCCAGGATGTTCTGGACCGTCTCCTTGCCGAGGTAGTGGTCGATGCGGAACACGGTGTCTTCCGGGAACACGCTATTGACCACCGCATTGAGCTCTTGCGCGCTCTGCAGGTCGTGGCCGAAGGGCTTCTCGATCACCACCCGGTTCCACTTGCCCTCTTGCTGGCGGGCCAGCCCCGACTTCGACAGCTGTTCGCACACCTGCGGGAACGCTTTCGGCGGGATCGCCAGGTAGAACGCGTGATTGCCGCCGGTACCGCGTTCGGCGTCGAGCTTTTCCAAGGTCTCCGCCAGTCGAGCGAACGCGGCGTCGTCGTCGAATGTGCCTTGCACGAAGCGGAAGCCTTCGGCGAGCCGGTCCCAGACCTGTTCGCGGAACGGGGTACGGGCGTGCTCCTTGACCGCCTCGTAGACCACCTGGCCGAAATCCTCGTCGGCCCAGTCCCGTCGGGCGAATCCGACGAGCGCGAAGGTCGGCGGCAACAGTCCGCGGTTCGCCAGGTCGTAGATCGCGGGCATCAGCTTCTTGCGGGCCAGGTCGCCCGTAACGCCGAAGATCACCACCCCGCACGGACCAGCGATGCGGGGCATGCGCTTGTCCCGTTTGTCACGCAACGGGTTATGCCACACCGCCGCTGACGCTGCGGATCTCGTCGCCATGGCCGTCATTTCTTCGCGTTGTCGAGCTGTTCTTGGGTCGCCTGCAGAAGTGCCTGCCATGACTTCTCGAACTTTTCGACGCCCTCGTCCTCCAGCACCACGAACACGTCGCGCAGATCGATTCCGACCTGATCCAGCGTGTCGAACACCGCCTGTGCATCGTCGGCTCGTCCGGTGACCGCGTCGCCGGTGATCACGCCATGGTCGGCCACCGCGTCAATCGTCTTCTCCGGCATGGTGTTGACCGTGTCGGGGGCGACGAGCTCCGTGACGTACAGGGTGTCGGAGTACTCGGGGTTCTTCACACCCGTCGACGCCCACAGCGGACGCTGCACCCGAGCGCCATCGGCCTTGAGCGCTTCGTAACGCCGACCGCCGACGAACACCTCCTGGTACGCCGCATACGCCAACCGGGCGTTCGCGACACCGGCCTGCCCGCGCAACGCCAACGCTTCGTCGGTGCCGATTTTCTCCAGCCGCTTGTCGATCTCCGTGTCGACGCGGGAGACGAAAAACGATGCGACGGAATGGATCTTCGACACGTCGTGGCCCGCCTGCCTGGCCGCCTCGAGCCCGGCCAGGTACGCATCCATGACGGCGCGGTGCCGTTCCACGGAGAAGATCAGCGTGACGTTGACCGAGATACCCTCCGCCAGAGTGGACGTGATGGCCGGCAGGCCCGCCTTGGTGGCGGGGATCTTGATCAGCAGGTTCGGCCGGTCGACGATCTTCCACAGCTCGATCGCCTGCTGAATCGTCTTGTCGGTGTCGTGCGCGAGGCGAGGATCGACTTCGATCGAAACGCGGCCGTCCACACCGTTGGAACCCTCCCACTGCGGGCGCAGCACGTCGCAAGCCTCACGCACGTCGTCGGTGGTGACGGTGCGGATCGCGGCGTCGACGTCAGCGCCACGCTCGGCCAGTTCGGCGATCTGCTCGTCGTAGGCGTGGCCGTGTGACAGCGCGCTCTGGAAGATCGTGGGGTTCGTCGTCACTCCGACAATGCATTTGGTGTCGATGAACTCCTGCAGGTTCCCCGTCCTCAGCCGCTCGCGGGACAAGTCGTCGAGCCAGACGGACACGCCCGCCGCGGACAACGCCGCGAGGTTCGGATTCTGAGACATTCCACTGATCCCTTTCTAGTTGTCCAATGATCGTTCCGCGGCGGCGACGACGGCCTCCGGGGTGAACCCGAACTCGCGGAACAACGTCTTGGCGTCGGCGGATTCACCGTAGTGCTCGATCGACACGATCTCGCCGGTGTCGCCGACCAGCTTGTACCAACTCTGCGCGACCGCGGCCTCGACGGCGACGCGAGCCGACACTGCGGGCGGCAGCACCGAATCGCGGTACTCGACCGGCTGGGACTCGAACCACTCCACGCACGGCATCGAGACAACGCTGGCCTGAATTCCTCTGTCCGCCAGAATCTTGCGCGCGTCGACCGCGAGTTGCAGCTCTGAGCCGGTGCCGATCAGGATCACGTCGGGCTCTCCGTCCGGCCGTCCGCCCAGCACGTAACCGCCCTTGGCGACACCGTCGGCGCTGGTGCCTTCGAGAACCGGAATGCCCTGGCGCGTCAGGATCAACCCGACGGGACCGCTGCCGGCGCGCCGGCTGAGGATCGCGTGCCAGGCGTATGCGGTCTCGTTCGGGTCGCCGGGCCGCACCACCGACAGGTTGGGGATCGCCCGCAGCGCGGCGAGTTGTTCGATCGGCTGGTGGGTCGGCCCGTCTTCACCCAGCCCGATCGAGTCGTGCGTCCACACGTAGACGGTGTCGATGTCCATCAGCGACGCGAGCCGCACGGCCGGTCGCATGTAGTCGGAGAACTGCAGGAACGTGCCGCCGTACGCTCGGGTGGGGCCGTGCAGCACGATGCCGGACAGGATTGCGGCCATCGCGTGCTCCCGGACTCCGAAGTGCAGCGTGCGGCCGTACCAGTGGGCGGTGAATTCCTTGGTCGAAATCGACGGCGGGCCAAACGAATCAGCGCCCTTGATCGTCGTGTTGTTGCTACCGGCCAAGTCCGCCGAACCGCCCCACAGCTCGGGCAGCCTGGGACCCACCGCGGACAGCACCTCGCCGGATGCAGCGCGGGTGGCCAGCGGCTTGCTTCCCGGCTCCCAGTAGGGCATGTCCTCGTCCCAGCCGTCGGGCATCTCCTGCGCGCTCAGCCGGTCGAGCAGAGCCTTGCGGTCGGGCTCTCGCTCGGCCCACGCGTCGAAGTCCGTCTGCCACTTCTGATGTGCCTCGCGGCCGCGGTCCACCAGCTTGCGGGTGTGCGCCAGCACCTCGTCGCGCAGTTCGAACTTCTTGTCCGGGTTGAAGCCGAGGGCCTCCTTGACCGCCGCCACCTCGTCATCACCGAGCGCGGCACCGTGCGCTTTGCCGGTGTTCATCAGATGCGGTGCGGGATAACCGATCACGGTGCGCACCGCGATGAACGACGGCTTGTCGGTGACGACTTGCGCCGCGGCGATGGCCTCCTGGATGCCGACGACGTTCTCACCGCCCTCGACGATCTGCACGTGCCAGCCGTAGGCCTCGTAACGAGCCGGGGTGTCCTCGCTCAGCGCGATCTGGGTGTCGTCCTCGATGGAGATCTGGTTGTTGTCGTAGAAGACGATGAGGTTGCCAAGCTGTTGGGTGCCCGCGAGCGACGACGCCTCCGACGTGACGCCCTCTTCCATGTCGCCGTCGGAGGCGATCACGTAGATGTAGTGGTCGAATGGGCTGGTGCCCGGCGCCGCGTCCGGATCGAACAGGCCGCGTTCGTAACGCGAGGCCATCGCCATGCCGACGGCGGACGCGAGGCCTTGGCCGAGAGGGCCGGTGGTGATTTCGACGCCGTCCGTGTGGCGGAACTCGGGGTGCCCGGGGGTCTTTGAGCCCCAGGTCCGTAGCGACTCGATGTCGGAGAGCTCCAGCCCGAACCCACCGAGGTAGAGCTGCAGGTACAGCGTGAGGCTGCTGTGTCCGGCCGACAGCACGAACCGGTCGCGGCCGAGCCAATGGGTGTCGCTGGGATCGTGGCGCATGGTGCGCTGGAAGAGCGTGTAGGCCAGCGGAGCGAGGCTCATGGCCGTGCCGGGGTGACCGTTGCCCACCTTCTGGACCGCGTCCGCCGCCAGCACCCGGACCGTGTCCACGGCGGCCGAGTCGAGGTCGGTCCAGTCGTCGGGATGGTTGGGGCGGGTAAGGGCGGAGATTTCCTCAAGCGTGGTCACAAACGTGCTCCTCACGTCGGTAGCAGGCCCTGGGTCAACCCTAGTGCGGGCGGCCGGGATGGTCGATCGATCCGTAAACCGTTCGTAAGCATTGCCTGAAGTTGGTTTCGGTAACCGTGGAATGGCTGCAGAAGCCGCTGGTCTACCATCCTCTGTAGTAGATCCCTGCCCGATAAGCGCCGAGGAGTCCTTGCGTGAGCATCCGCGAGCCGGTCCACATTTCGTGGCCCAGCCGCACCCGGATCACGCTGCTCGGCTACCTCAGCCTGACCAAGCCGCGCGTCATCGAGTTGCTGCTGGTGACCGCGATTCCGGCGATGCTGCTCGCGGACCGCGGCACCGTGGCGCCGCTGTTGATCCTCAATACGCTGGTCGGCGGCATGCTCGCAGCCGCGGGGGCGAACACGCTGAACTGCGTCGCCGACGCCGACATCGACAAGGTCATGAAGCGCACCGCGCGCCGGCCGCTGGCCCGGGCCGCCGTGCCGACCAGCCACGCGCTGGTGTTCGGGATCGCGCTGTCGGTGGCATCGTTCTTCTGGTTGTGGTGGACCACGAACCTTCTGTCCGCGCATCTCGCGGGGGCCACCATCGGGTTCTACGTGTTCGTCTACACGTTGCTGCTGAAAAGGCGGACGTCGCAGAACGTGGTTTGGGGCGGCGCCGCGGGATGCATGCCGGTGATGATCGGCTGGTCCGCGGTGACCGGAACCATCGCATGGCCCGCGTTGGCGATGTTCGCGGTCATCTTCTTCTGGACGCCGCCGCACACGTGGGCACTGGCGATGCGCTATAAGGACGACTACGAGGCGGCTGGCGTGCCGATGCTGCCGGTCGTGGCCACCGAGCGGCACGTCACCAAGCAGATCGTGGTGTATACGTGGCTGACGGTGGCCGCGACGCTGGTGCTGACCCTGGCCGCAGGCTGGCTGTACGCGGTGGTCGCGGTGCTGGCCGGCGCCTGGTTCTTGACCATGGCGCATCAGCTGTATGCCGGTGTGCGCCGCGGCCAAGCGATCAAGCCGCTGCGACTCTTCCTGCAGTCCAACAACTATCTGGCCGTCGTGTTCTGCGCGCTGGCCGTGGACTCCGCGCTCGGGCTGCCCACGCTGTTCTAGCGTTCGCGAGCCGCGTCGAAATTGCATTTTCACAGGCCTCTCCTCGCACTTTTCCTGCGAATTTGCAGTCTCGACGCTACGGGACCAGCACCACCGAGCCGGTCGTCTTGCGACCTTGCAGATCCTCGTGCGCCCGGGCCGCCTCGGCCAGCGGATAGCGCTCGCTGACCGTGACCGTGATCGAGCCCGCGGCGATCGCATCGAGCACTTCGCCTGCCCGCCAGGAGAACTCGTCGGAAGTGCGGGTGAAATGCGCCAGCGACGGGCGGGTCAGGTACACCGAGCCGGCGGCGTTGAGCCGCTGTGGGTCCACCGGCGGCACGGGGCCGCTGGCCGCACCGAACAGCGCCAGCGTGCCGCGGACCGCGAGGCTGGCCAGGCTCGCGTCGAACGTGGTCTTGCCGACTCCGTCGTACACCGCCGCGACCCCCTTGCCGTCGGTCAGCTCGCGGATCCGAGCGCCGAACTTCTCCGGGTCGGAGGGGTAGTCCAGCACCTCGACCGCGCCGGCCTGCCGGGACAGGTCCGCCTTCTGCGGCGTCGACACGGTGGTGATCACCTTCGCCGCTAAGCTCGTCGCCCACTGGGTGAGCAGCAGTCCGACCCCGCCCGCCCCGGCGTGCACCAGCACCGTGTCGCGTTGTTGGACCGGGTAGACGGACTTGATCAGGTAGTGCGCGGTCATGCCCTTCAAGAGCGCGGAGGCGGCGACGGCCGGGCCGACGCCCTCGGGCACGTAGGCGACGAAATCGGCTGGCGCGATGCTGTATTCGGCGTATGCGCCGTTGGTCGCGACGGTGACCACCCGGTCGCCGACGGTGAGCGCCGCGACGTCGTCGCCAACGGACTCGACGGTGCCGCAGACCTCCTGGCCGAGGATGAACGGCAGCTCCCGCGGATATGCGCCGGAGCGGAAGTAGGTGTCGATGTAGTTGACGCCGATGGCCTCGGCTTTGATCAGCACCCGACCCGGCCCAGGGGAGGGCTGGGGCTTCTCGACGTAGCGCAGGACCTCTGGACCGCCGTGTTCGGCAACTTCGATTGCGTGCATGCAACTATCATCCCCGGCAATGAAACTTGCGCGGCCAAACGTGTTCCATCCGCGCATCGTGCTGGCCGGGTGCCGGCAGCTTGTCGACGGTGACGGTGACGACGCGGGCCTGATTCCCGCGCTGCGCCGGCGGGCACTGCACGCGCGGTGGTTGGCGTGGGACGATCCCGACACGCTGCACGCCGACGTGGTCGTCTTGCGCGCGACGTGGGATTACGCCGAGCGGCTCGACGAATTCCTGGCGTGGACGACGGCGGTGCCGCTGCTGCTCAACGCTCCTGGCGTAGTCGCCTGGAACGCCGACAAGCGCTACCTGCTCGACCTGGCGCGGCGCGGCGTGCCGATCGTGCCGACCGCGGTGTTCGGGCCGGGCGACAAGATCCGGCTCCCGGGCTCCGGCGAGCTCGTCGTCAAGCCGTCGACGGGCGCGGGTTCGGTTGACGCGCAACGGTTCACGGACCGAACCGCCGCGCAGGCCCATGCCGCCGCGCTGCAACAACAAGGCCGCAGCGTGCTGGCGCAGCCCTACGACGATCGGGTCGAGCACGCGGAGGAGACGGCGCTGGTGTTCCTCGGCGGCCAACCGTCGCACGCTTTTACCAAGAAAGCGATACTGCCCCCGCAGGGCCGGCCCATCAAACTGGATGCGACCGGGACCTACGCGATCGAGACGCTTGCGCCCGCGGAACCGGACTTCGAGATCTGGGACGTGGGGTTCGCGGCGCTGGGCGCCGCCGCGGACCACCTGCAGATGGCGGCCCGCGACTTCCTGTACGCCCGCGTCGACGTCATCGGCGGCACCGACGATCCGCGGCTGCTGGAGCTCGAGCTCATCGAGCCGTCGCTGGGCTGGACGCAGCTCGACGAACGGACACGCGACCTGCAGCAGCGGGAGTTCGCGCGGCGGCTCTCGTCAGCGCTCGACCGGCTCGGGCTCGGCCCGCTCTCGCATCGACGCCCATAGCGCCGCGGTGCCTGCGGTCACGGCGGCGGCACCGGCGACGTGTATGGCGACCAGAGCGGCGGGCACGCCGGTGAAGTACTGCACCGTTCCGACGAGGCCCTGAGCGACCGCGAGCACGATCAGCACGGCCAGACGCAGCAGCACCGGCCGCGGCGCGGACGCGGCGAGCAGCCCGAAGCCCAGGCCGACAACCAGCGCGAGGTAGCCGATCAGCAGCGACGAGTGCGCGTGCACCAGCGTCGTAACCTCGACCTGTAGCCGCGGCACCGTGCGGGCGGGGCTGGTGTCACCGGCGTGCGGGCCGGCCGCGGTCACCAGAGTGCCGGTGACGAGCACGGCCGCCAGTGCGACAGCGCTCAGAGCGGCCAACCAGCGCAACGGCGTTGGCACCACGAGCCGGGGGACACCGTCGTCGGGCTCACCGATCTTCACGAAGAGCAGCACGGCCAGCCACACCATCGTCATCGACGCGAGCAGATGAAGTGCCACCGTCCACCACAAGAGCCCGGTCAGCACGGTGATGCCGCCGATGACGGCCTGCACGACGGTCGACGCCGGCATCAGCCACGCGTACACCTGCACCTCGGCACGACGGCGGGCCCGGGCGACGGCCAGCACCGCCAGCGCGGCCGTCAGCACCACCAGGAAGGTGATCATCCGGTTGCCGAACTCCACCGCTTGGTGAATGCGCGGCACCTCCGACACCGCGACGGGGGTGAAGCTGCCCGGGAAGCACTGCGGCCACGTCGGACAGCCCAGGCCCGACGCAGTGACGCGGACGATCGCGCCGGTCACGGCGATGCCGCCCTGCGTGAGGATCACCGCGGCCGCGATCAGGCGCTGCGTACGCAGGCTGGGCATCGGCAGCAGGTCGACCAGGCGCAGCAGAAACCGTCCGACAGCCACGGCCCGATCGTAGAGGAATGCCAACTACAGTCTGTAGTAGCCGCACCCGCGGGGAGTCGCCGTCAACGGATCTCGAGCACGTCGGTCAGTGGTCGTCGCGGTGTCGGCGGCGGCGATGAGCCGCCCGGGGGTAGTTGGCCGACTCGGATGAGCACTTGGGGTTCGGCGGTCCTCGCGATCTGGCGGCGGACGACTTGGCGGCTGGCGTCGATCTCGGTCAAGTGGGTCAACGTGCAGGTCGCCAGCTGGGCCACGGTGCACTCCAACAACACCGTCGACAGAACCTCGCCGCATCGCAGCACGTTCCCGCGGCTGTCGTCATAGGTGGAGAGCACGAGAATCTTCGAATGGTCGCGGTCCAGTGCCGCGCGCCGGGTGCTGGGGCCGCTTGCCGGGAAGTCGCGGGCCACATCCACGCGTTGGGCCTCGGTTTCGGAAACCAGCGCGCTTGGCGGAATCCCTTGCTGCCGGTCGGAATACCCTGTCCACCACTCAAGTTCGGCTTGATAGGACGGGTCGTGCTGGCGCAGTTGTTCGGTCATCCGCGTCGCGTCGGCCAAAGCCGGCCGGGTGTCGTCATCGATAGTGTCGAGGTACGCCGCGCTCTCGTCGATGACGCTGCGCAACACGGCTTCGAACGCCTCCCACTCTGTGGGTGCGGCGTAAGGAAGCCGATCGGTGCGGCGTCGACGTATCGCTTCGCCGAGGGCGTGCTGGAAATCACTGACGAATTCCATCCGCCGGAACTCGATCGAGGCGAGGTGCTCATAGTTGTTGGGATTCGGGTATCTGGCGATGATTGCTTCCCAGCCGGCGGCGGCCATCGCCACACGAAGATGATCGAGCACGGCGCCGCAGCTGAGGATCACCTCGCGACCGGTGCTGTCAGTGTGGTGCCCGATCCGCGACGGATCGGCGAACAGGTGAAGCACCCCGCTCTCGGCCACCCAGCGCCACGGCTGACTGTTGTGCAGCGACGGGGCGCGGCACGCCAGCTCCACCGCGTGACGGATCGCCTCGACATCGACCTTGGTCTGCTCGCTCATACCACCACTGTAGAAACCAACTCCAGCTCTGACACGGAGCCAACCACCAAGACTGAGATCGCCATCCGCCCCACACAGGCTGGTGCTTACTTCGCGCCACCTGGGAGTTACCCGGCTCGGCTGCCCGGCGGCGCCACCGTTGCCCCCTGTAGGCCCAACGAGAACAGCCCCCAAGGAATGCCCCCGAGGCCGGGCCGTTCGTGCCTCTTGTGTGGGACCGCGTCCCCGGATTTCGCCCGCTACTCGAGGACGAAGGTGACCAGCATGTTGACGCGGTAGGCGACAATTGCCCCGTTCTCCACATCCACCGACTGCTCCTTGATCCAGGCTGACTTGACACTACGTAGCGTCTCGTTGGCCCGAGCAAGGCCATTCTTCACGGCGTCTTCGAAACTGCTGTCGGACCTGGCGCTTATCTCGGTGACGCGAGCGACGGTACCTGACACGATGACCTCCCAGAGTTGAGTTTGATCGGACGATCTGAACAGTAACCATCCAACTCTTCCCGCGACAGAAGATGGAACCCTCGTATTGCGAACAGACCGGGACTTGCACTGACGGCTTATTCGCTGCTGCGGTGAGGCCCTTCATCGCCGCTGCCGGGATCAAATGGTTCTTATGGCTGCATAGGCAGCACGAGAACTCCAGGACGGCGGGCAGCTCGGCACATCAATGCCCGTCACCGGCGACCGATCGCGGCTGGGCGAGCCTGTACACGTCGATCAACCTGGTGAGATCGGTTGCGGTGACGATACCTACGACGTGACCGGCGTCGACGACCAGTGCACGGCCGCCCGTAGCCGGTGTCAGCCGCTCGAGCAACGCGGTGAGCGGTTCGTGAGGTGTGGCGGTGGGCACTCGGGGCAACGGTATGGCGATCTCACGCACCAGAGTGGTGCCACGCTGGCGTGGTTCGACCGCGCGTGGTTGCGCCAGCGTGATCAGTCCGATGGTCGACCCGTCGCGGTCCTCGACGGGATACGCCGAGTGCCGGTCCCCCAGCAGGTAGCGCTGGATGAAGTCCTCCACGGTGATCCATCCGGGAGCGGTGTGCGGGTGGGCGGTCATCGCGTCGACGACGCGCACGTCGGCGAGCGACTGCCGGGTCAATACCCGTGTCTCCTCCTCACGCGCGGCGGTGAACAGGAACCAGCCAATGAACGCCAACCACACCCCGCCGACCAGGGCCCCTGCCAGAAATTCCAGCAGCCCAATGCCGATCAGGACGAACGCGACCACGCGGCCGGCGCGCGCCGCCCCGACGGCGGCGCGCACCTTATCGCCGTGTCGGCGCCAGAGATACGCGCGCACGACTCGGCCACCGTCCAGCGGTGCGCCCGGCAGCAGATTGAACAGGCCCAACAGCAGGTTGATGCCTGCCAGCCACCAGGCGACGCCGACCACGATTTGCGCGACGCCGAGCTCGTCCAGTCCCGCGGCCACGCCTGCGAATATCGCCGCCAGTGCCAGGCTGGTTGCCGGACCTGACGCCGCGATCCGGAACTCCGCTCTAGGTGTCTTCGCCTCGCCGCGCAGGGTGGTCACGCCCCCAAACAGCCACAGCGTCACCCCTGCCACCGCGATGCCCGCGCGGCGGGCGAGGAGCGCATGCGTCAGTTCGTGGGCCATCAGCGACGCGAGCAGCACCACAGCACCGCACCCCCCAGCTATCCAGTAGGCGGCCGCCGGATATCCCGGCACTGTGTTGGGCAAAGTGGCGGCAAGGCTCCAGGTGAACAACCACAGGATGACCAGCACGCTCCAGTTGACGCTCACCGGAAACCCCGCGATCCGTCCTATCGGGATGCCCCCGCCCATGTCGAAACCTCCAAAAGTCGTGCTGGACACTTCGCCCGTCAGATGATCCGTCGGTGAGGTGGTGGCCCAGAGTGCAGGGCTAGTGGCTGGTGAGGGCCAGTGGGGAGCAGATCGCCTTAACGAACTGGGCGATCTGGTGCTCTGGTAGGTGGCGGGCGGTGTCGGCCTCGCTGACGATGCCGACCAGACGGTGGTTGTCGATCACGGGCAGGCACCGCACCTGGTGTCCTCCCCATGACGTTGAGCATTTCTTGGATGTCGGCATCACCGTTAACGTGGTAGATGCTGCCCTGGGCCAGCTGACCAGCCGCGGTGGTATTCGGATCCAATCCGGCGGCAAGGCATTTGATGACGATGTCGCGATCGGTGATCATGCCGTGTAGGTGGTCGTCGTCGCCGCAGATGGGCAGGGCGCCGACGCCCAGATCGCGCATGTGCTGAGCCGCGGCGGTTAGCGTCTCGTGCTCGCCGACGCAGGTCGCTCC
>Ga0210086_1000219_pt1 | contig 35931 bp, 26 predicted proteins | sample China_Galinas_PW_3_FD_184867 | JGI IMG/M metagenome (GOLD analysis project Ga0210086, IMG submission 184867) | Wetland microbial communities from San Francisco Bay, California, USA, that impact long-term carbon sequestration - China_Galinas_PWB_D2... | ecosystem: Environmental > Aquatic > Marine...
GGGGGGGGGGGGGAGGGCGTCTTCCTCACCGTGTGCCGACTGCGGGTTCGGGCTCCGGGCGCGAGCGGCTCGACGGCACAAGTCGGCACGGAATCGAGCGCGACGGGATGATTTCATACACAACGATCCATATCATGGCGCGACCAGACGATCCCCCGGGACGGTCGGGTCGTAGACAGAACCGAACCCAGACCTTCGCGGGGCAGCAACGAACCCCCACCAAGTGAGCCCCGCGGGTGTTTTCTCCGAACCCATCATCAGGGAGGATGATGAACAAGCCGATCCGCTCGGACGAACCGACCGAGCGCGGCACCCACAAGGGCCAGACGCCCCGAACAACAGCGCACACACGTGCGTCAGAGAGGTCAACACGATGACCGGTCAGCCAGCAACGAACGGACAACCCGAGCACGGCGCAGAACCACGCCGCGTGGACGAACTCATCGTCGAGATCGTCAGCGACTCGGGGCAGGGCGCGCAGAAGTGCGGGCAGACCTTCGGCACCGTCTCCGGGAAGATGGGCAACGGCGTCTGGACCGTCGAGATCATCCCCGCCGAGATCAAGCCGCCGGCTCGCTCCCGCGCTGGCGCCTCGGGCATCCGCATCCGCCTCGGCTCGCGCCGCATGGACAACATGGGTGACGAGGCCGACCTCGTCGTCGCCCTCAACGAGCAGGTGCTCTACGGGCGCATCACCAACGACGCGTACCGCAAGGGCACGGTCGTCCTCCTCGACAACAAGTGGGCGACCGACCCCGACCCGGCGATCCAGCAGATGTACGCCGAGGCGCTCGAGGAATTCGACGGGCACGGCTTCCGCGTCATCCCCGTCCCCATGGACGAGTGCTGCCTCAAGCACACCGACAACCCGCGCCTCGGCAAGAACATGTTCGTCCTCGGGCTGCTCACGCAGATCTGCGGGCGCGACGCCGACCTCACGCTCGGCGAGATCGAGACCGTCTTCCGGCGCAAGGGCGAGAAGGTCGTCAGGGTCAACCAGGACCTTTTCAACGAGGGACGCGCCTACGCCGCCGAGCACATCGATTTCGCCTACGAGATCCCGCCCATGCCCGACCAGGGCCCCGTCCTCTCGCTCAACGGCAATCAGGCGATCGGGCTCGGCGTCATGGCGGCCGGCATCGACGTCGTCTCCATGTACCCCATCACCCCCGCCACCAGCGCCTCGCACTTCATGGCCGGCGTCATCGACAAGGTCGGCGGCGTCATCCACCAGGCCGAGGACGAGATCGCCGCCATCGGCTTCGCCATCGGCTGCTCCTACGCCGGCAAGACCGCCTGCACCATCACCTCCGGCCCCGGCATGGCCCTCAAGACCGAGTTCATCGGGCTCGCCTCCATGAGCGAGGTGCCCCTGGTCATCGTGGACGTCCAGCGCGGCGGCCCCTCCACCGGGCTGCCCACCAAGATCGAGCAGGGCGACCTGCTCAGCTCCCTCCACGGCGCGCCCGGCGACGCCCCCAAGGTTGTCCTGGCCGCCGCCTCCATCGACGAGTGCTTCTCCCTTGTCATCACCGCCCGCGTCATCGCCGAGACCTTCCGCTGCCCGGTGATCCTGCTCACCGACGCGAACCTGGGCACCGGCGTGACCACCATCCCGCGTCCGCGCCTCCGCAGCGAGTGGCTCGCCCCGGATATCGACCAGTCCCCGTGGGATCCCGCCGTCGCCCCCTACGCCTGGGACGCCAAGACCGGCGTCTCCAGCCGACCCATCCCCGGGCAGCGCGGCGGCGAGTACGTCCTCACCGGGCTGACCCACACCGCGTGGAGCAAGGTCGGCTACGAGCCGTTCGACAACCAGCACGGGTGCGAGATGCGTTCGCGCAAGCTCGCCGCCTTCCAGTCCACGCTCTCGCCGCCCGAGGTCTTCGGCGATGACGGGGGCGACCTGCTCGTCGTCGGGTGGGGCTCGACCCGCGGCGCGATCCGCGAAGCGGTCGACCGCGCCCGCGCCAACGGGCACAAAGTCAGCGCCATCAACATCCGCTACCTGCTCCCGCTCCAGCCGGGGCTGGCCGAGATCTTCGCCCGCTTCAAGCGTGTGCTCTGCGTCGAGGTGAACTACTCCGACCCTCACGAGGGATTCGAGGGCGGGGGCGCCGGTCGTCCCTCGCCGCTGGCGTATCACCTCCGCGCTTCGCTCACGATGGACATCGATCACTGGTCGATCACGCCCGGGCAGCCGCTCAGCCCCGGGCAGATCGAAGCCGTCATCATGGACCGACTGCAACGCGACGGGCTGACCGCCGCCGAACCGGCCGCCGCCGCGGTGGAGAACTGACAGCATGTTCGGACTCAAGCAAGACTGGTCGCTCCACGTCCTCCCGCGCTACTTCACCCTCGAAGACTACGAGGGCGGGACCGCACGCTGGTGCCCGGGGTGCGGCGACCACGGCGTGCTCAGCTCCGTGCAGCGCATCTGCCGCGACGAGCAGCTCCCGCCCGAGAAGACCGTCTGTGTCTCGGGCATCGGCTGCTCGAGCCGCTTCCCGCACTACATGAAGACCTACGGCTTCCACGGGCTGCACGGGCGCGCGCTCCCCGTTGCCTGCGGCGTCAAGGCACGGCGCCCCGACCTCAGCGTCTGGGTCGCCACCGGCGACGGCGACTGCTGCTCCATCGGCGCGGCACACTGGATCCACGCCATCCGCTACAACATGAAGATGGTCGTCATGCTCTTCAACAACGCCATCTACGGGCTCACCAAGATGCAGTCGAGCCCCACCACCCCCACCGGGTACCACACCAACACCCACCCCGGCGGCGCGCCGCTCCCGCCGATGAATCCCGCGGCCAACACCCTCGGGTTCACCAACGTCTCCTTCGTCGCCCAGACCGTGGACTGGAACCCGGTCCACGTCTACGAGACGCTCAAGCGAGCCTTCCAGCACAACGGGCTCGCCTTCGTCCACATCCTCCAGCGCTGCCCGCAGTACACCTCCGACATCTTCAAGGCACCGCAAGAGGACCCCGACTCGATGATCCTCCTCGAGCACGACGACGGCATCGTGATGCCCGACGCGGTCCGCAAGATGTACAAGAACAAGCAGATCCACAACCCGTCCGACCTCAACGCCGCCCGCGCCGCCGCCGACATCGTGGACAAGATCCCGATCGGGCTGCTCTTCCAGGACGAGTCCCGTCCCCGGTACGACGAGTACACCGCGCGGGGCGTCGGCACGCCCGCCGACGAGAAGCTCGCCTCCCTCGAACGCGTCCTCGACACCTTCGCGATCTGAAGAGGCCCGACATGCCCGCCACGACCGTCGAGTCGCCCGACGAAACTCCCGTGGATCAGCACACCGCACACGACGCCCCGATCCCGCACCTGCCCACGCAGGCGCCCGCGACGCCCGAGGAGGCGCGCGACGCCCTGCGTCTCGTGCGCAGCTTCCACCTGGGCGCGCCCGCCGACGGGATCGACGCCCCGGGCGCCGACACGCTGCCGATCCTCCTCCACCGCTTCCGCGACCCGCGCCGCGTGCGCAGCGACTACCCGCTGCTGCTGCTGCCCGCGCCGGATCCCCGCGCCGCCGTGCCACTCTCCGAGTGGCTGCACGACGCGATCGAGCAGAACCAGGCGGACCTGGGCGACGCGCGCCTCGCCGCCGACAACCTGACGAGCATCGAGTTCGCGGCGCGAACGCGTACCGACGCCGACGCGGCCCCGCGCGACGCCGCCGCCCTGCTCGCCGAAACCGCCGCCGACGCCGCCTCGGCCCGGTCGCTGCGCGACGCCGAGCGTCGCACGCTCGAGGGCGACCTGGCGAAGCTCGCCGCGTCGCTGCCGTCGGGCGCCAAGGTCGTGGGTCTCGACGCGGACACCCCCGTGCACCTGGCGATGCACGCCGCGGTGCGTCACGACGCGGCCCGGTGCGAGGCCCTGCACGAGCGCCTCGGCACGCTGCGCACGCGTCTGCGCCACCTGCTCGACGAGGACAAGCTCCGGCGCCGCCAGGACGACCCCTCGCTGCTCGCCGGCTCGCTCGGCGACGACCGCTCAGGCATCGACCCGGGCGCCCTCGCCTCGGTCATGGGCAAGCGCCACGGCCCCACCGGCGTCTCCGAGCAGCGCGCCACACGCATCAACGACGCCCTCGGCGCGCTCGACGCCTTCCTCGACAACCCCACCCCCGACCCCGTCCTCGTGCTGCACGGCGGGGAGCTCGACGGGCTCGCCCACCTCCCCGGCAACGTCAAGCTCATCGAAACCAAGCTCCCCTGCGCCGAGGCCGCCACCCGCTTCGAGGCCATCGCCGACCTCTACGCCCCCATCGCGATGGCCGCCCGCGTCGCCGAGCTCGAACTCGCCGGCTCGTTCGACGAAGCGTTGTACGCCCCGATGATCGAGTCGTTCGGGCGTGACTCGCTCTCGCCCGACGAGGTCCGCGACCTCCCCACCGTCGTCGCCGTCGAGACCGTCGCCCGCCTCACCGGCGCCGACATGCCGCACATCACCCGCGCCCTGCTCAGCGGGCGTCCGGTGCGCGTCGTCCTCGCCGTCGAGCCCGCCGACAACGCCATCGCCGCAGAGCCCCTCGCCGGCTTCCGCTTCGAGCCCGCCTCATTCGGGCTCGGGCACCGCGAGGCGCAGGTGCACCAGACCTCCGCCGCCCGCCCCGCCCATATGCTCGACGGGCTCGCACGCTGCCTCGACTCCACCCGCGCCTCGCTCCACGTCGTCTCGACCGGGCTGTGTGCCGGCGGCACGCACTCGCCCGTCGGCTCCTCGCTCCACGACGGCGCCGCACTCGAAGCCCGCGCCCACACGCTCTTCCGCTTCGACCCCGAGGCCGGCACGAGCTGGGCCGCACGCCTCGACTTCGACGGCAACGAGCAGCCCGAGGCCGACTGGCCCCGCCACGAGCTCGACTGCATCGACGGCGGTGGTGCGCCGCTCAAGCTCCCACTCGCCTTCACCTTCGCCGACTTTGCCCTGCTCGAACCGGTTCTGCGGGCGCACTTCCGCGTCATTCCCGATCACTGCGCCACCAACGACCTCACCCCCATCGACCAGTTCCCGCTCGACGACCCCGACTCCGCAGGGCGACGCATCCCGTTCGTCTGGGGCGTCGACGCCGCCGGAAAGGCCTCGCGCCTCGTCGTCTCGCGTCAGCTCATCGACGCCTGCCGTGACCGCCTCGCCAACTGGCGCACCCTCCGCGAACTGGCCGGCGTGCAGAACGCCTACGTCGATCGCGCCGTCGCCGCCGAACGTGAGACCCTCGGCGCCGAATCGGCCAGGCAGATCGACGACCTCCGGGCCGAGCACACCACCGAGCTCGAGCGCGTCCGCAACGAAACCGCCGCCGAGGCGATGCACAAGCTCGCCGAGGTGCTCCTCGAGGTGGACCTCTCGACCGTTGCGCCTGCCCGGCGTGCGCCAGCGGCCGCTCCGCCGCCTTCCGCGGCGCCCGCCGAGGAACAACCCTCCGAAGAAGCGACGCCCGCCCCGCCCGAGGAGGAAGAGGACGCCGGCTTCGACGACCCCTACATCGACTCCCCGCTGTGCACCTCGTGCAACGACTGCATGGCGATCAACCCGCAGGTGTTCATCTACAACGCAAACAAGCAGGCGGTCATCGGCGACGCCGACGCCGGCACCTTCGCCCAGCTCGTGCAGGCCGCCGAGAAGTGCCCCGCACGCTGCATCCACCCCGGCAAGCCGCGCAACCCAGACGAGCCCAACCTCGACGAGCTGATCCAACGCGCCAAGCCGTTCAACTGACATGAGCACGATCCTCCTGGCCGCGGCGATCATGGGGGGGCTCGGGGCCTTCTTCGGCCTCGTGCTCGCCGTCGCCAACCGCTTCCTCAAGGTCGACGAGGACCCGCGCATCGACACCGTCGAGGAACTCCTGCCCGGTTCCAACTGCGGCGCCTGCGGCGAGCCCGGCTGCCGCGCCTTCGCCGAACGCGTCGTCGCCGGAAACGCCGCACCCAGCGGCTGCACCGTCTCCAGCCCCTCGGGCATCGAGTCGATCGCCGAGTTCCTCGGCGTCGAGGCGGGAGAGCAGGAGAAGCGCGTCGCGCGGCTCCACTGCGCCGGCGGGCTCGGACGCGCACGCGACCTCGCCGATTACGAGGGCTTCGAGTCCTGCCGGGCGGCACACCTCGTCGCCGCCGGCGGCAAGAAGTGCATCTGGGGCTGTCTCGGGCTGGCCGACTGCGCCGAGGCCTGCACCTTCGACGCCATCCACATGAACGACGACCGCCTCCCCGTCGTGGACGTGGACAAGTGCACCGCGTGCAACGACTGCGTCGTCGTCTGCCCGCGCGACCTCTTCGAGCTGCTGCCGATCTCGCACCACCTCATCGTGCAGTGCTCGGCCCCCGTCGCCGCCGAGGAAGCGCGGGCGATGTGCTCGGTCGCGTGCGACGCCTGCGGGCGCTGCGCCCAGGACGCCGCGCCGGGGCTGATCGAGATGCGCGACAACCTGCCGATCGTCGATTACGCGCGCGGGGGTCCCGCGACCCCCGACGCCACCGTCCGCTGCCCGACCCGTGCCATCCAGTGGGTCGTCGGGCAGCAGTTCCCCTCGCCGAGAGTCGTCCAGCTCACCTGGAGTGCCAGTGGCTAGCTTCGCCGAACGTCCCTGGAAGTGGCTCGCGCGCCGACTCGCGGCCCGCCCCGCGCCACCCGATGCGCCCGACGCCGGTCTCGACACCGCGCTGGACGGCATGACCGCCGTCGCCGCCGCCGAGTCGCTGTGGTGCGACGCCGCGGCGCTGGCCGCGTCGTTCCCCGCCTCGCTCGCCTGCCGCGCCTGGCAACGTCTGACCGACGCCGGTCACACGATCGCTTTCGGGTCGGCGCCGCGTTGCATCGCCGCCGATTCGCCTGTCGGCGCCGTCGCTGCCGCGATCGGTGCGACCTCCGCCGGCATGCGCACGACCGCGTTCCTTGCCGGCGACGACCTCGCCGCCGCCGCGCCGCTGCTGCGCCAGGCCGCGCAGCGCCGCCTGCCGCTGGTCGTCCATGCCGCCGTCGCCTCGCACGACGTACTCCACGGCGCCGCCGACCTCGGGTGCATCGTGCTCGTCGCGACGAACGCGCAGGAGGCGACCGACCTCGCGCTGGGCGCCCGCCTCGCCGCCGAGCGATCGCTCACCCCGGCGATCGTCGCCGTCGACGCGCTCGAGACCGGCGCGGGCGCACAATCCCTGCGCCTGCCCGATCCCAACTTCGTCCGCGAACTGCTCACCGAGACAACCAGGCGCGACCGCCCGCCGACGCCGGCCCAGCGTGTCCTGTTCGGCGAGTACCGCGCGCGCACGCCTCGGCGCCACGACCTCGACCAGCCCGTCATGACCGGTGCGATCGAGGACTCCCAGTCCGCCGCGCTCGCCGCGCCGGCCGCCGCCCCCTACTTCGCCGCCCACGTCCCGGCGATCCTCGACGAGGCGCTCGCCGCCGTCGCCACGCGCACGGGTCGTGCCCTCGAATCGGTCTCGACGCACCACGCAAAGAACGCCGAGTTGCTTCTCGTCGTCACCGGCTCGTTCGCGGAAACTGCGTGCCATGTGGCCGACGCGCTCCGCGCCGAGAAGCTGCGTATCGGAGTCGCGATCGTGCGTCAGCTCCGCCCCTGGCCGAGCGACGCGCTGGCTGAAGCCGCCCGCGCTTCACGCACGGTCCTTGTTCTCGCGCGGACCGATGCGCCGCTCGCCGGTAGCGGCCCGCTCGTGCGCCAGATCCGCGCCTCGCTCGCCGGGGCTGGGCTCGCCCCCACAGTCTGCCGGGGCATCCACGGCATCGACGGGCACGGCGCGACCTCCGCCGACCTTGCGCACCTCTGCCGCACGACGCTCGAAGCCCCGCGTCCGCTGGTCTACCTCGGCGTCGAGTTCCTGCCCGACGGCGCCTCGCCCAAGCAGCAGGTCACGCTCGACGCGGTGCGGCGCGACTACCCCGACCTCGCGTTGCTCGGCGTGCGCGCGTCGAAGGACGCGACACTCCCCGACACCGACGCGCTGCGGATCGCGGTGGTGCGCCCCGCCGGCGGCGCCGACGAGCCGCTGGCCGCCCAGTGCGCTCAACTGTTGTACACCCTGACAGCGCGCCCGCTTCGCTCGCTGCCCGACCTGAGCCCCAACCGGCGCCGGACGATCTGCACCGACCGCCTGCTGCTCGGCGAGCCGTGCCGCACGCCCGACCACAACGAACCCGCCGATCTCGCCGTGCTCGCCGCGCCGACCATGCCCGCCGACGCGCGTCCGACGCGGTTCGTCCGAGACGGCGGCGTGCTGTTCGTCCCACGCGAGAACGACACCGACTCGCCCGTCCCCCTCACCGCCGCCGACCTCGACGACGCCACGCGGCGCGACATCCGCGTTATCCTCGTGCCGTTCGAGCCGGGCAAGAAGTACGAGCACCCCGAGCCGGCGTGGCGCCGTCACGAGGCGCTGCTCGGCGCGCTCGGGAGCACGATCGGTGCGTTCCCGAACATCAAGAAGGTGTCCGCGACCAAGGGTGAAGCCGCCCGGCGCGAGCTGCTCGAACGGACCGAATCGCCCGAGATCGACGCACGCCTCGGGGCCTTCCGTGCCGGGTTTGAGGGGGCGTCCGACGCCGACCTCACCTCGCTCGCACCAGCCCTCCCGCCCGATCCTGATCCCGCGCCTCCGGAGCTGCTGCGTCGCGCGGGCGCGTCGCGCCAACCGGTCAGCGATCTGCCTGGGTTCTGGGACCGGCGCTCGGGCGAGGCGCAAGCGCCCGACCCGTTCGCCGCCTACCCCGCCGTCCCGGCGTTGAGCAGCGCATTGCGCCCGGTCGGCGACCCCGATGGCTTGCTGGTCGAGTTCGAACCGCAAACGTGCGACGGCGACGGGCGTGTGTGGACGAGCTGCCCCGACGGCTCGGTCTGCGCGGTGGCGCTCGGCGCACAAGAGATCCTGGAAGCGGGTGTCCAGCTCGCGACCGAGGCGGGCCACTCGGCCGACGCGCTCGGACCGGTGCTCTCCAAGCTCGCCCAGCAGGTCCACAAGCGTGCGCTCAGCGCCGATGGGCCCCCCACCACCGTCCGCGAGGCGTGCGAAGACGCCTGGACATGGCTGATCGACAAGATGTCGCCGCCGGAGGAACGGCGCGCGACGCTCGAAGCGGGGTTCCGCGCGGTGATGGACGCGATCGGGATGCTCCCGATCGCGCGCACGCTGCCGTTCCTCGACGAGCCCGAGAACGAGAAGGCAGGCTCGGGCGCGTTCCTCGTCGTCGGCACCAACCCCGACGCGTGCGTCCACGCGCGGGCGGCGGTCGGTCCGTGCGAGGGGCACGGGCTGCGCCTGGTCCAGCGCACCTCGACGAACCTCGAGCGGGCGCGCCTGCTCTGGCGGATCTTCGAGGCGCTGCCCGACACGCCGGGCGCGATGATTGAGCGCGTGCGCGAACACGAAGCCGTCGGCCCGCTGGCGGCGATGATGCTGGCCAAGAGCTGCGCCCAGGCTCTGGCTCCCGGGGACGCCGCCGAAGCGGGCAACGGCGCGCGCACGGCCCTGCGCTTCGTCCTCGCCGCGTGCGAGGCGGAGGTGCAGCCGCACGTCGTGCGCACCCTCGGCGAGGTCCGGACGCTGCGCGACAAGCTGGCGACCCGCATCCACGACACGCTGGCCGAGTCGCTGCCGGACTCGGACCTCGACGCACTGGCGGAGGGCCTGCGCTCGCTCGGGCGTGAGGACGTTGATCTTCACGGGCTCGGCGCGACGCTTGCCGACGCGGTCAACACGCGCCGGGTTGATGCCGTGAGCCTCGGGCGGACGGTCGAAGCGGCGCGGGCGCTGGCCGATCTGGAGTGGAAACTCGCGACCGGCCCGACCGGGCTCGGGCGCGCACGCACGGGTATCGCGATCGCGCCCGGTTCAACGACGCTCTGGGGCGTCGCTTCTCCGCTGAACCCGTTCGTCGGGCCGGTGACGGTCGGGGGCGGCGGGTGGACGCCGGAGCTGGCGCGCGGCGTGTGCGAGGGGCAGATGCACGCCACGCTCGAGGCGGTGCGCGTGATCCGCTGGGCGAAGGGCGAACTCGAGACGCCCGGTGACGCGGCCCGCGCGGTGGAGCGTCTGCGCGGTCTGAAGTGGGACGACCTGACCGTTGAGGAGCGCACGCTGTGCCCACCGCTGCTGCTCGTCGGCGACGACGAATCGCTGGTGACGGGCGGGCTGGCGTCGCTGCTGTGGGTGCTCCGTTCGACGCTGCCGGTCAAGGCGGTGGTGCTGACCGGCGCCGGCGGGCGGGCGCAGGAGTCGCTCGGCGCCGAGATGCTCGGCGCGTACCCCGGCGGGGCGCGGTCCGACCTCGGACTCCAGGCGCTGCTGGCGCGCACGGCGTACGTCGGGCAGTGCTCGATCGGCAACGGCGACCACCTGGCCGTCACGCTCCAACGCGCCCTCGCGTTCGACGGGCCGGCTTTGCTGCACGTCCACGCGCCGAGTCCGCGTGCGCACGGGTTTGCGCCCGAGCACACGGTGCGGCAGGCGGCGCTGGCGGTCGCATCGAGAGCGCACTGCCTGTTCCGCTTCGACCCGTCGGCGGGCGGCGTGTTCGGCTCGTGCCTCGACCTCACCGGCAACCCCGACCCGCTCGAGACGTTCACCCGAGAGAGCGGGCACGCCATCACACCCCTCGACTGGCTCATCACCGAGGCCCGCTTCCGCGACGGGTTCCACCAACCCGAGAGCGCCGAGTCGCCGATCGACGCCGAGCCGCTGCTGACCATGTCCGCGCCCGAGCGGGCGGGCAAGGGCGCGAAGGTGACCGACCCGCTCGACCGCTCGTCGTGGGTCGCGTCGGACGAGCTGATTGCGTTCGCGACCGACCGTCTCCGCCTGTGGCGGACGTTGCAGGAGCTGGCGGGGCTGGTCACGCCGTTCACGCAGCGCGTGCGCGAGGACGCCGAGCGTGCGGTGGCGTCGGAGCGTGAGGCGGAGATCGCGAAGCTCAAGCGCGAGCACGAGGCGGCGTTGGCGTCGCTGCGCGCGGAGTTCGAGGGCGAGGCGGTCGGGCGTGTGCGTGACGGGCTGATGCGCCTTGCCGGGTACGGCGAGGGGGCGAACGGCGCCGGGAACGGGGCGGGGGACGAGTGAGCCTGCTGAGTCTGCACAAGTCGTTCGCGCACGGGATCCACCCGGACGAGCACAAGGAGCGGACCGAGCACCTGCCGATCGAACGGATGCCGTTTGTCGATCGCTACACGCTGCCGCTGAGCCAGCACGCCGGGGCGCCGTCGCGCCCGATCGTGCGGGTCGGGCAGCGGGTCGCGCGGGGCGAGCTGCTGGGCGAGCCGGTCGGCTGGGTCTCGACGGCGCTGCACTCGCCGGTGGCGGGGCGCGTCGCGGTGATCGCCAAGCGCCGGCACCCCAACGGGCGGCTGGTGGACGCGATCGAGGTCGAGACCGACCCGTACAGCTCGCAGAAGCTCACCGACGCGCCCATCGGCGACCCCGCCGCGATGGACCTCGACGAGTTCATCGCGCACGTGCAGAGAGCCGGGCTGGTCGGCATGGGCGGCGCCGCGTTCCCCACCCACGTCAAGTACAAGCTGCCCGAGGGCAAACGCTGCGAAAAGCTCGTCCTCAACGGGTGCGAGTGCGAGCCTTACCTCACCTGCGACCACCAGATCATGGTCGAACAGGCTGAGGACGTGATCCGCGGCGTGCGCATCGTCGCGCCCAAGCTCGGCGCCTCGCTCACGTCGATCGGCGTCGAACTCAACAAGCCCGACGCGATCGAGGAGCTGCGGAAACACATCGCCGACGGCGAGCCGATCGAGGTCGCCGGGCTCGAAACCAAGTACCCGCAGGGCGCCGAGAAGATGCTGATCCGTGCGCTCTACGGGGTCGAGGTGCCGGCCGGCAAGCTCCCGCTCGACGTCGGCGTGGTTGTCAACAACGTCGGGACGATGACCGGGATCGCCGAGTACTTCGACCGCGGCAAGCCGCTGATCGAGCGCGTCGTCACCGTCTCGGGGCCGGGCGTTGACCGCCCGGCGAACCTGATGGTGCCGATCGGCACGCCGGTGCGCGACGTGCTGCGCCACTGCGAGATGAACGAGCAGACGTGCCAGGTGGTGATGGGCGGCCCGATGATGGGGCAGACGCTCGCCGCCCTCGACGCGCCGATCCTCAAGGGGACGAGCGGGCTGCTGGCGTTCACCGAGCAGGAGGTCGCCCACCCCAACGAATACGCGTGCGTCAAGTGCGGGCGCTGCCTCGAGGCGTGCGGGCAGTTCCTCAACCCGCAACGACTCGCGCGGCTCTCCCGCGCCGGGCGCTACGACGAGCTCGAGAAGTCCTTCGTCATGGACTGCATGGAGTGCGGGGCGTGCACCTTCACGTGCCCGTCCGGCGTCCCTATCGTCCACCTCATCCGCGTCGCCAAGGCGACCATCCGTGACAAGAAGGCCCGCGAGCGATGACCAGGGCGGTCCCGAAGCTGCTCATCCAGTCTTCCCCCTTCCTGCGCCGCGGCGCCACAGCGCCCGGGCTGATGCTCGACGTGCTGATCGGGCTGGTCCCCGTCGTCGCGGCGGCGGTCTGGTTCTTCGGCATCAGCGCGGTCCTGGTTCTGGTCAGCGCCACCGCCGGGGCGGTGCTCACCGAGTGGATCGCCGGCCCACGCCCCCACGGACGTAACCCGCTGCGCGACAACTCGGCCGTACTGACCGGCGTGCTGCTCGGGCTGACGCTCCCGCCGGGCGTGCCGCTGTGGATCGCCTTCGTCGGCGGGGTCGTGGCGATCGGGCTGGGCAAGGCGGTGTTCGGCGGGCTCGGGCAGAACCTGTTCAACCCGGCGCTGGTCGGGCGGGCGTTTCTGCAGGCCGCGTTTCCGACGGTGATGACGACGTGGTCGGCCAGCGGCGGGATCCTGACGATCCGCTCGAGCAACTTCGCGTTGCCCTTCATGCACGCCGACGCGATCACGACCGCGACGCCGCTCGGGGCGATGAAATTCGCCGGCGAGGGGACGGGGTGGCTCGACCTGCTGCTGGGCAACGTGAACGGATCGCTCGGTGAGACCAGCGCCCTGATCATCATCGTCTGCGGGCTGGTGCTGACCGCGCGCCGCGCGTTCGACTGGCGGATCCCCGCGTCGATCGTGCTGACCGTCGCGGCGCTGTCGAGCGTATTCTGGCTGGTCAACTCCGAACGCTACCCCGACCCGCTGTTCATGGTGCTCAGCGGCGGGCTCTTGTTCGGCGCGGTGTACATGGCGACCGATCCGGTGACCTCGCCGGTCTCGCCACGCGGCGCGTGGGTCTTCGGCATCGGGATCGGCGTGCTGGTGGTGCTGATCCGCCTGTTCGGGGGCTTGCCCGAGGGGGTGATGTACGCGATCCTGCTGATGAACGCGGCCACGCCGTTGATCGAACGCATCGACCAACCGCGCGCGCTCGGACGAACCAACCGCGGGAGCCCGGCGGCATGAGCGACCCTGCCCACCCCAACATGCCGAGCGAGCCGAGCGGAACGCGCCTGGTCGCGACACTGGCGGCCGCGGGTCTGTTCAGCGGGCTGGCGATCGTCGGGATCTACGTCGCGACGCTGCCGATCATCGAGGCCAACAACGCCCGAGCCCTTGAGCGGGCGGTCTTCCAGGTGGTGCCAGGCTCGACGCGGATGCAGGGGCTGCTGCTCGACAACGGCGAGCTCCACGCCGCCGGCTCGGGCGACGCGCCCGGCGTCTACGCGGCCTACGACGATGCGGGGACGTTTATCGGGTACGCCATCCCCGCCGACGGCCCGGGCTTCCAGGACACAATCCGCCTGATCTACGGGTATGACCCGGCGAAGCGGCAGATCATCGGGATGCAGATCCTCGAGAGCCGCGAGACGCCGGGGCTCGGCGACAAGATCTACAAGGACCACGACTTCGCGGCGAACTTCGACGCGCTGTCGGTCGACCCCGAGGTCGTCTGCGTCAAGCACGGCAAGAAGACGTCGGACAACGAGATCGACGCGATCACCGGGGCGACGATCAGCTCGAAGGCCGTCACCGCGATCATCAGATCCACCAACGCGCGTTGGATCGACGAGCTGCCCGGGCCCGACGGCGTCCCGCCGCTCGAGGAAGGGGACGCGCCGTGACCGGGGCGCAGAGCCACTACGAGGAGTTCAGCAAGGGGATCTGGCGCGAGAACCCCATCTTTGTGCAGGTGCTCGGGATGTGCCCGATGCTCGCGGTGACGAACAGCGCGATCAACGGCGTGGCGATGGGGGCCGCGACGACCTTCGTCCTCGTCGGGTCGAGCCTGCTGGTGAGCCTGCTCAAGGACTTCATCCCCAAGCAGGTGCGGATCAGCACCTACATCATCATCATCGCGACGTTCGTGACGGTCGCTGACTTCTCGCTCAAGGCGATGGCGCCGGCGCTGCACAAGGAGCTCGGCGCGTTCATCTCCCTGATCGTCGTCAACTGCATCATCCTCGGGCGTCAGGAGGCGTTCGCAAGCAAGAACACGGTGCGGATGGCCGTCGCCGACGCCGTGGGCATGGCCGTCGGCTTCACCATCGCGTTGGTCCTGCTCGGGTCGCTGCGCGAGATCCTGGGGAGCGGGTCGCTGTTCGGCGTCTCCCTGTTCGGGCCACACTTCGAGCCGTGGGTGATCATGATCCTCCCGCCGGGCGGGTTCATCATGCTGGGGCTGATGCTGCTGGTGTTCGCGTCGATCCGCGAGCAGCGTGAGAAGCTCGGAGAGCGCCTCGCCGCCGAGGAGGGCGCGGCATGAACGACAACCTCCTCTACATCTTCGTCTCGGCCCTGGTGATCAACAACTTCGTGCTCTCGTACTTCCTCGGGCTGTGCCCGTTCTTCGGGGTCTCGGGGCGCCTGGCGACCGCGTTCCGCCTCGGGCTGGCGACGACGTTCGTGATGATCATCACGTCGCTGTGCGCGAGCTTCCTCAACGCGTTCGTCCTGCCGTACGCGCCGTACCTGCGCCTGATCAGCTTCATCGTCGTCATCGCCTCGACCGTTCAGTTCGTCGAGATGGTCATCAAGAAGACCAGCCCGGCCCTGTTCCGAGCCCTCGGTATCTTCCTGCCGCTGATCACCACCAACTGCGCGATCCTCGCGCTGGCCCTGTTCCAGACCAGCCGCGAGTACTCCCTGCTCCAGGGCGTCGTGTTCGCGTTCGGCGCCGGCGGCGGGTTCACGCTCGCGCTGGTGCTCATGGCCGGGCTGCGCGAGGAGGCCGAGCTGTCGAGCGTCCCCGCGGTCATGCGCGGCACGGCGTTGACGATGATCCTCGCCGGGCTGCTGTCGCTGGCGTTCATGGGGTTCGCCGGTCTGTTTAGCGCCGTAGAGTAGAACGATGCAGTACGCGCTCGCCGTCATCGCGCTGATCGTGCTCTGCGGCGCGTGGGTCCTCTTCCAGCAGTGGGTCGCGAAGCGCATGCCCGAGGCGCCCGGCATCCACCGGCGCTGCGACGGGTGCACCGCCGATCACTGCGAGCACTCCGACTCCCCGCGGGAGTGCCCGGAGCGCGACGGGTGAAGCGTTTCGAGAGGCTCATCGTACCGGGCGTCATCCTCCTGCTGATCGCCATCGTCATCGCGCGGTCGATCCCGCGCGCCGTCGTCGAGCACGCCGGGCCCGCGTGGGTCACGCTGACCTGTGAGCACATGGCGACGACGATCAGTGTCACCGTGCCCGACGACAAGCGGGCCGGCGATGCCGTGCGCATCGTTTCAGACACGTTCGGCGAGGTCGATCGGGATATGAGCGAGTGGAAGGCGGGCTCGCCGCTGGCCGAGGTCAACCGGCTCGCGGGCGTCGAGCCGGTCAAGGTCCCGCCCGACCTGCTCGACCTGGTCGAGCGGAGCATCCGCCTCGCCGAGATCACGAACGGCGCGTTCGACCCGACGTGGGCGGCGCTGTGGGGCGTGTGGGACTTCAAGGCAGAGCACCCCCGCGTCCCCGACGACGCCGCGATCGAGCGCGCGACCGCGCTGATCGACTACCGGCAGATCGAGATCGACCGCGACGCCTCGACGCTCTACCTTCCGCGCAAGGGGATGAAGATCGGGCTCGGCGGGATTGCCAAGGGGTACGCGCTCGACCTCACCGTGCAGCGCCTGCACGACGCCGGCTTCAACGACTTCGTCATCACCGGCGGCGGGCAGGTGTACGCAAGCGGGACGAAGGACGGGCGCCCGTGGTGCGTCGGCGTGCGCGACCCGCGCGGACCGCCCGACGACTCCTTCGGCATCGTCGAGCTCTCCGACGCCTCGCTCTCGACCAGCGGCGACTACGAGCGGTTCTTCATCATCGACGGGGTGCGCTATCACCACATCCTCGACCCGCGGACCGGGCGCCCGGCCGATTCACCGCGCAGTGTGACCGTGCTCTGCCCCGATGCGACGCTGGCCGACGCCGTCTCGACCGCGCTGATGATCGTCGAGCCCGCCCCGCCCAAGCCGATCCCTGTCGGGACCGCCGCCGACGCCGCCTCGACCGTGCTCATCGCCGTCCCTCCCGACCCCCGCGAACTCCTGATCCGCGAGACCGGCGTCACGTGGGCGTTGATCGTCGAGCAGGACGGCACGGTGACGCAGCTGGGCGAAAGCCCGCCCGGGTTCACGCTGCTGCACAACCCGCGATCGGAGTGAGGAACCGCCGCCGGAACAGCCCGCGGGTAAAGGACCGGTAGAAGAAGGAGCACTGACCCGAAGACGGCGTCAGTGGCACGAAGAAGGGCTCATCGATCGCGCGTTACGGGCACCCGGCGATCCACGCGTTGACGAAGTAGTTGAGGTCGGCGGCGGTGACCTGCCCGTCCGGCACGCCGTACCCGGGGTCGCCCTCGCCGGCGCCTTGCGTGGTGATGTCGGCGGTGGAGGCGGCGCCGATGATCCAGAAGTTGACAAAGAAGTTGAGATCGGCGGCGGTAGCCAGCCCGTCGGGCACGCCGTACCCGGGGTCGTTCGGGCCCGCGCCCTGCGTGGTGACGTCGGCGACGCACCCGAACGTCGGGAACGCGCCGGTGAGCACGGCCTCGACCGACCCTGGCTGGATCAGCTCGGCCAGCCCGAGCGCGCCGAGCGCCACGTCGGGCAGCCCGTTGGCGTTGGGGTTGTACGACGGATCGACGTCGGAGCGCCGGTAGAGGAACTCGGCGCCGGTGTCCCACGCCTCGCGTGCCCCGCGCCGGTAGGCGTTGTACGCCGAGACCGCGGGCGCGGTGCTCCCCGTGGCACAGAACGCCTCGAGTGAGGGGAAGGTGGTGATGTCGCCGGGGTGGTACCCGAGCGAGTCGGCGTTGTAGCCGCCCCAGATGCTCTTGGTGGTGCCGGCGCTGAAGACGGTCATGAAGCGCGGGGCGTTATCGTCGGTCCAGGCGCTGTTCGAGGCGAGCAGGTTGCGGACCTGCTCCTGCCACGCCGGGCTGTTGCGGTAGTCGCTCATCGCGAGCAGCGGGTAGAGGCTGAGGAAGGCGGCCTGGAACCCGCCGGGCGAGTTGCCCGTGATCGGCATGCCGGAGACGTACGTCGCCGTCGGCCACAGCGAGCGGTTGAGCCAATCCGAGTACGCGGACTGCGAGTAGCTCGTGCCGTACGCCGCCGCCTCGTTCATGAAGATGATGCCCTCGTGGTACGCCGCGCCGATGGCCCCCGGGTCGGGGCTCGACCCCTGCGAGATGAAGTAGAGCGAGTCGGTGCCGGACTGGATGTAGGTGTCCCACCCCGCGACGCTCGGGACGCGGGTGATGATCTCCTCGGCCGCGCCCTGGATCTCGCTATCACCGGGGTAGTACGCCGACGCACGCGCCGCCGCCAGCACGATCTTCATCGTGCTCAGCGTGGCGTACTCGCTCGACCAGCCCGACTTGGCCGCGCCCGTCGTGCTGAACGGGTCGCACCAGTGACGGATGTGCCCGTCGGTGCTGATGCCCGGGGCGTACCCGTCGCCCATCTGCCCGGCGTAGCGCTTGAGGACCGTCCGCACGCGCTCCTGGGCCGTCGCGTCACCGAACAGGTGGTCGTTCATGAGGAGCAGCAGCGTCGTCCAGCACGCCCCGTCGGGGGTGGCCGGGTGGAACCGCGTCCCGCCCGGCGTCACGTCGCCGTCGATCACCCACCCGTCGGGCTCACCGTCGGGCGCGATCAGCCCGCGTCCGTAGAGCACGACCTGCTGAAACTCGTCGGTGAGCCAGGTCTCGAAGTCCATGCGCGGGTCGTCCGAGTCGCTGAGAACGGTGGCGTCCTCGTCCTCGGCAAGGAGCAGACGCCCCCCCGCCGTCGCCGCGATGTCGTGCGTTTCGACGCTGCGCAGCGTGTAGACCGACGGCCCGAAGCTCAGCGACCCGGTTGCCTGGAGACGGGGGACGAACTGCACGAAGAACGTCCCCGACGCCGGCTCGCTCAGCACATACATGCCGGGGTTGCCGGTGGTCCCGTAGCTGTCCGAGTAGGTGATCGCGCGGATCGAGGGAACCGAGCCGACCAGCGTCCACGCCAGCGACGGATCGTTCACGTCGGCGCGGTACACATCAGAACCGGAAGCGGCGAACAGCAGCTCGTCCTCGCGGTCCACCGCCAGCCCAAGCACGGGCGGCGCGCCCGGCAGCGCGTGGGCGCCGATGGGCGTACCGGTCGTGTCGTTGCGTCCGGCCGAGAAGACCATGACGCCGGAACTCTCGCCGCCCACATAGAGTCTGCCTCGGTAGTGCACCGCCGAGAGGTGCGGCCACCCGCTGCTCTGTGCGCTGACCTCGGCCCGCGCGAACAACGAGAGCGTGTCGGTCGGGGTGTCGTAGCGCAGCACCACGTCCGACCCGAGCCCGTCGCCGGGGACGGTGTCGTCGAACACGACGATGAACAGCGAACGCCCCGAGTCGGTCCACGCCAGCGCGGTCGGGCCGTCCGGCGAGCCGTCCAGGCTCATCCACGGCGCGAACGCCTCGATCTCGGCCCGGGTGATCGTCCGCAGCAGCGTCTGGCGGACGTCGCGGACCTCGACCGAGTCCTCGAACGAGTCGGCGACGGCGTACCAGCCGCTCAGCGCCGCGGCCGCCACCGCCGACGAGTCGTCCGGCCCCTCGACCGCCCACGGCGCCTCCACGGGCGCAGCACCGGCGCTCTGGGCCCCCGCGGCGCACACCGCCGTCCACACCATCATCCGCTTCATGTCGACCCCTTCGCCGGGGCGTTGTCCCCCGGCCTGCTGCTCTCTCGGACAATCAGCCGCGTCGGAAGTCTGGTACGCATGGGCGGGGCGTCCGGCTCCGCCAGCCTGCGCACCGCCGCCTCGATCCCCGCCTGGGCGACCTCGCGGACCGGGACGTGGACCGACGAGAGCGTCGGGCGCAGCAGCCGGCAGATCCGCGAGTCGTCGAACCCGACCACCCGCACATCGTGCGGCACATCGAGCCCCTCGTCGCGCACCGCGTCGATCACGCCGACCGCGATCTCGTCGTTGCCCGCGAGCACCGCAGCGCCGCCCAGCTCCCCCGCCCGGATCATCCGGCGGGCCCACTCCCATCCCCACTCCACGCTGTATTCCCCGTGCACGACCTGGTCGGTGCCAACCTCCACGCCCGAGCGCGTCAGCGCGTCGGCGAACGCCCGGCACCGGGCGTCGGAGTCGAGGTTGCCGGCGTGCCCCGCGACCAGGTAGCACCGCGAGCCCGGGGTCCCGCCGAGCAGGTGGGCCGCCGCCTCGCGCGTCCCCGAGCCGTTGTCGATCGTCACCGTGTCCATCGGCGCCTCCCCCGGGCCGGCCCCCAGCAGCACCACCGGAACCGCCGAACGCATCAGCCGCTCCTCGAGCTGCGAGGACTCGGTCACCAGCGTCACCAGGGCGTCGATCAGGTCGCTGGCGAAGCGACTCGCCTCGGCATCCGGCTCGTGGGCGCTCGACGTGACCAGCAGGTGGTACCCCAGCTCGTGCGCGCGGTCGTCGGCACTGCGCATCAGCTCGGAGTAGAAGTCGCCGTGCAGATCCGGCAGGCTCACGCCGAGGACGCGGCTGCGCCGGGTGACCAGCCCCTTGGCGAACAGGTTGGGGCGGTACTTGAGTCTCTGGATCGCCTCATGGACCCGCTGGGCGGTGCCCGCGGCCACCTTCTCCGGGTTGTTGAGCACCCGGCTCACGGTGGCGATCGAGACCGAGGCCTCCTGGGCCACATCGCTGATCGAGACCCCTCTGCCGCGGGGAATCGGGTTGGAGCGTTCCTCCGGCATGTGTACCATCATAACGCCATGAAAACGTTTTCGAGCACGTTTCTCATCACCTCGCTCGCGCTCACCGCGGCCTGTACCGCCCAGCCCGAACGTTCCCCGCCGGTGGTCATCGCTTCCCCCGAGGGCACACCTCGCCCCCCCTTCACGTTCTCGGACGACGACGAGGCGTTCCTCGACGAGGTCCAGCACGGCGCGTTCCTCTATTTCTGGAACGCGGTCGCGCCCGAGACCGGAATGGTCTACGACCGCACGAGCAACCCGCTGGTCTCGACCGCGGGTGTGGGCTTCCAGCTCTCGGCGCTGCCGATCGGCGTCGAGCGGGGGTGGGTGACGCGTCAGCAGGCCGAGCAGCGCGCCCTGCTCATCCTCCGCTCCCTCGAGGGCAACCCGACCAACCGGCACGCCGGGCTGTTCCAGCACTACATCGACGGGAAGACCGGCGGGCGGCACCACACCGACTTCGAGCAGGTCGTGAGCACCGTGGACAGCGCGCTGTTCTTCGCGGGTGCTCTCACCGCGTCGAGCTACTTCGGCGGCGAGGTCGCCGAGATCTCCGACCGGCTCTTCGAGCAGGCCGACTGGGCCTATTTCACCCGCGACGAGAACCGCGACGAACCCTACGAGGGCTTCATCTCCCTCGGGTGGCGCGCCCCGGAGCACGACGGCGAACCCGGACAACTGCTCCGCTTCGCTTGGTGCGACAGCGGCGACGAGCACCGGCTCGTGACCTTCCTCGCGGCCTGTGCGCCCGAGCCCGAGCACCGCGTCCCCCCGGAGACCTACTACCGGCTGCGCCGCCTGCTCGGCGAGTATGGCGGCTCCGGACCGATGGTCTACCTGCCCTTCTCCGGCGCACTGTTCACGGCCTTCTTTTCCCACTGCTGGATCGACTACGCGTCGATGGGCCCCGACGACCCGGCGAGCTTCGGGGTCAATCACCGCGCCCGGGTGGACTGGTGGGAGAACAGCCGGCGCCTGGCCAACATGCACCGGGCCAAAGCGGTCGAGAACCCCGAGCACCTGAAGACGCCCGGTCCGAACGCCTGGGGGCTGACCGCGTGCGACGCGCCCTCGGGGTACACCGTTCCGGGGCTGTTCCCCGACCCGATCCCGATGCCCGGCGCCCGCCCGGACTGGGACACCACCCACACGCCCCCCCACCCCGCCGACAAATGGCACGACGGGACGATCGCGCCGTACGGCGCCGGGAGCTCGATCATGTTCGAGCCCAAGGCGGCGGTCGCCGCCCTGCGTCACTACCGCGCACTGACCGACGCGGACGGGGCGCCGCTGGTCTGGCGCGACCCCGCCGGGGGCGGCTTCGGCTTCCTCGACGCCTACTGCCTGCAGGGAGACAAACCGTGGGCGGACACCGACTGCATCGCGATCGACCAGGGACCGCTGATCCTGGCGATCGAGAACGCGCGGACGGGGCTGATCTGGCGGCTGTTCCGGGCCCATTCGGCCGTACAGGCGGGCATGGAGCGTCTCGGGATGAGTTCCGGTGGAAAAAGTCCGGGAAAGGGTGGCAAGGGGTCTTGACAGGGGCTGCATAATCGGAGAGAGTGTGGTGTAAGCGCTTACAGGCCCGGATCGCCGGTCGGTATCGGCGGACGAGCCGGAAGAGGAGAACAGAGCCATGAGAGTCTCAGTCGTCTCGGCCGTCGCCGTCGGATCGCTGGCGAGCGCGGCCATCGCATCACCCCTCATCAACGGGGCGGTCATCAACGAACGGATCTTCAACGACTTCCCGACATCGACCGTCACCAGCGTCAACAACTACGCCTCGCTGATCTCGATCTCCGATCAGAATGTGGACGCCGCCAGCGGCTTCGCCAACCTGCACAACTGGCGTGCCTCGGCCGACGGCGGCGCCACCGAGGCCGACTTCCGCAACCAGGACGGCTGGTCCATGTTCGCCGACGTGACCATCGACGGCACGGGCGGCGGCGAGGGCGGGCTCAACCTCTCCCCGTGGTGGAGCCAGGAGGTGGACGGGCGCTTCAACATGCGCACCACCGACGGCGAGGTCGCCGTCTTCGGCGGTCGCCTCCCGTTCTACAGCTTCAGCGCCAGTCAGGGCGTGGTCTACACCAAGGGCGACACCATCCGCCTCGGCATGGTCTACGACCCGCACAGCCTCTCCATGGCCGATCCCGCCACCATCGAGTACACCTACGACGACGGCGTGACCGTCTACACGAGCGGCCCGCTCGCGTTCGACCAGGGCAACCCCGCCGAGAACCCGCCGTACGGGCTCTGGGGGCAGCTCAACGATGCCCGCATCGGCGGCTTCATGCAGGTCTTCGGGAACTCCGGAAGCCCAACCGGTCTCACCACGACCTGGGAGAACATCGCCTACACCGCCATCCCGGCGCCGGGCTCGCTCGCGCTGCTCGGGATCGGTGCGCTCGGCACGCGCCGCCGCCGCTGAAACACTCCCCGTCCTGACTCGGGAGTGTGATGCGAACCACAACACGCCCGGGCGGCCGAAACGCTGTCCGGGCGATTCAAACCCGCCGCGCCCGAGCGACGGCCCGCGCCACGCTGGGCCTGCACGGGCGATTCCGAGGGTGACGACCGCATGCTCTCCAATCGGTACGGACAATTCACCGACGGAGGCGCAGCGTTCGAGATCGTTGATCCCGAAACCCCGACACCCTGGACCAACGTCGTCAGCAACGGGCGCTACGGGTTCGTCGTCAGCCAGAACGGCGGCGGGTTCAGCTGGGTGGACCACTGCCAGCTCAACGTGCTGACGCGCTGGGACATGGACCTCGCACGCGACGAGCACGGACGTTTCATCCTCCTCGCGGACCTGGACGATCGCGCGGTCTGGTCGCTCACGCCGCGCCCGTGCCGCCCCGCGTTCGACGATTACCGCTGCGTGCACCGCCCGGGCTCGACGACGTTCGAGACCGAGTGCCGCGGGATCCGCGCCGAGTGGACGCTCGCCGTCACCCCACACGACACCGCCGAGGTCTGGCATATCCGCCTCCACAACACCACCGACCGCCTGCGCCGTGTGCGCGTCGCGTCGTACTTCGAGTGGTGCTGCGGGGCTGCCCCGGACGTGAAGCGGGAGTTCCACCGCCTGTTCTTCACCACCCGCCTCGACCGCGGGCACGGCGCAATTGTCGCGACCAAGAACATGTGGGAAGCACCGTTCGGCACGCCGGACGACCACTGGAACCGCCCGTGGCCGTACGCGGCGGCGCTCGGCGTCTCCGGCGTCGAGCCCCGCTCGCTGCTCGCGGTCTCGGACAAGCACGAGTTCCTCGGGCGGCGCGGCGAACTTGCCCGCCCGAAAGCGCTGCTCGCCGACCGCCCCTTCACCGGACGCTTCGGACGCTTCGGCGACCCGGTCGCGGCGCTGGGCGGCGACGTCGAGCTCGCGCCGGGCGCCACGGTCGAGCTGAGCTACTGCCTCGCGCTCGGCGACGACGACGCCGAAGCGCTGCGCCTCGTCGCGCGGTACGGCTCACCCGAGGTGGCCCGCGAGGCGATCGACGCCGCCACCGCCGAGTGGGACCGACGCCTGTCGCAAACGCGCGTCCGTACCTCCCAGCCCGACTTCGACGCGCTCAACAACACGTGGCTGCCGTACCAGGCGATCAGCGCCCGCCTCTGGGCCCGCACCGGCTACTACCAGCAGTCCGGCGCGTTCGGGTACCGCGACCAGCTCCAGGACTCGCAGGTCTGGCTGCCGATCGACCCCGAATGCTGCGCCGAGCAGATCCTGCTCCACGCCGCCCACCAGTTCGCCGACGGCTCGGTCTACCACTGGTGGAACCCCCTGTCCGAGACGGGGCTGCGCACCGCGTGCAGCGACGACTACCTGTGGCTCCCGTTCCTGACCGCGTCGTACGTGCGCGAGACGGCCGACACCTCGATCCTCGCCCGCGTCGCCCCGTTCGTGGACGACAAGTCCGGCGGGACGCTGCTCGACCACTGCCTGCGCGCCTTCGGGCGTGCGTTCGACCGCTTCAGCCGGCGCGGGCTGCCGCTCATCGGTGACAACGACTGGAACGACGGGCTCTCCGCCCTCGGCGACGAGAACGACGGCGAGTCGGTCTGGCTGGCGATCTTCCTCTACGGGCTGCTCGGCGAGTTCGGGCACGTGCTCGGGCTGGTCGGCGAAGACGAACAGGGCGAGCAGTTCGCCGACCGCCGGCGAACCCTCGGCGCGACGATCAACGAGCTGGCCTGGGACGGGTCGTGGTTCCGTCGCGCGACCAACCACGCCGGGGAGTGGCTCGGCGCCGAGTCGTGCGACGCCGGGCGGATCTACCTCAACCCGCAGACGTGGGCGGTCCTCACCGACGTGACGACCGCGGACCGCGCCGACGCCGCGTGGGCGTCGGTCAGAGACGAACTGCTGACCGACTACGGGCCGCTGCTGCTCGCGCCGGCCTACACCCGCCCCGACCCCAGCGTCGGGTACATCACGCGCTACGCCCCCGGGGCGCGCGAGAACGGCGGCGTGTACGTCCACGCGGCGACGTGGGCGCTGGCGGCGGCCTGCAAGCGCCGCGACCGCGACGCCGTCGCCCGGATCTGGCGCTCGCTCTCACCGCCGCTGCGCGGCGCCAACCCCGACGAGTACCAGGCCGAGCCGTACGTGCTCCCCGGCAACGTGGACGGCCCGCTCTCCGACTCGCCCGGTCGCGCCGGGTGGACGTGGTACACCGGCTCGGCGGCGTGGCTCAACCGCGTCGCGCTCGAGTGGGTGCTCGGCGTCCGCCCGACGTGGGAGGGGCTGCGCATCGACCCGTGCCCGCCGCCCGAACTCGGACGCGTCGAGGTCGAGCGACGCTGGCGCGACCGGACGCTGCGCGTCCGCTTCGACGCGGCCGGGTACATCGACGGCGCCGAGCCCGTGCTCGAGATCAACGGGGCGCCGTGCGGGGCGCTGCTCCGCGAAGAGGATCTTCCCGAGGGGGGCATCGTTGACATCGACGTGAGCTGGGCGCCAGCGGCAGAGCCGCGCGTCCCCGGAACGCTCGCCGCAGGCGAAAGGAGAAGCCCATGACGCAGAGACGCGCACGAGCATTCACACTGATCGAACTGCTCGTGGTGATCTCGATCATCGCGCTGCTGATCGGCATCCTGCTGCCGTCGCTCGGCGCGGCACGCGACAAGGCACGAGACATCATCTGCCAGAGCAACCTGCGCCAGATCGGCTTGGGGATGCAGATGTATCTCGACGACCAGCACGGCGACGCCGTTATGCCCAACCTCCAGCCCTTTGTCGGCCCCGATGACCCGGTCAACCCCGCCACCGGACAACACGACAGCCTGTGGCACCGCTGGTACATGCTCGTCATCCTTGCCGACTACCTCGGTTCCCACAGCGAGGACGGCAGGGGTCAGCAGGTCTTCATCTGCCCGGCCGCCCGAGGGCGTTCGAGCGTGACTGATCCGGACACCCTCAAGGAGTTCCTCCGCAGCCCCTACCGCATGGTCGCCGACCCCGACGGGCCGCTCCCCAACATGAACGGGAACGAATGGGTCACCGAGTACTGGTTCAACGACTCTGGCCCGGGCGTCATCACACAGGGCCCGCATGAGGGCTGGACCTACGGCGTCAGCGGACAGAAGCTCCGGCTCATCCGACACCCCGAGGAACTCGTCTGGGCAATCGACGCGGTGGACTGGATCCCGCGCCACCGGGTAAAGCTCGAAGAACCCGAGCCGGGTGATCAATTCTCGACCGTGGCCAGCGAGAACCTGCTGCGTGGGGACCTGCGCGTGGAGGTCAGATCCCGCTACGACTACAAGCTCGGCAGGGACAAGTACCACTCGGCGGAGAACTTCTACAACTGGGGACACTACTACCCCGGCTGATCAGGAAGGGAAGTGATGAACAAGCTTCGCGAAATCCTCGCCAAGAACCCCTGGATCGGCTGGGTGATCGCCGTCCTCGCCATCGGTGTCGCCGTCTTGTTTGCGACCGGGACCTTCCGCCAGGAGCCGCCCGACAGTGTCGAGCGGCTCTCGCAGACCGTCACCATCCGCTGCACGGAAACGGGCAAGACGTGGACGATGACCCGGGGCAGATTCGAGGAGATGCTCATGGGGATGCCCGGGCAGATCGACCCCGACAAGGGCATCCCGAGCCCGTACGCCGACGGACGCCTCACCGGCGTCCTCGTCAACGACAAGGACTGGCGCGAGACGGTCTCGCACCTTAACAAGATCAAGGCCAAGTATGACTGATCGCGCGGACCGCCCCCGCGCGATCCAAAACGCAGGAAGAAGGAGATCCGAACCATGAAACGCACCGCACTCGTCTCTCTCGCCGCCATCCTCACGGCAGGCGGCACCGCCCTGGCACAGTGCCCGGGCAACACCCTGTATAACCCCGGCTGGGAGATCGAGGACCCGATCTTCGGCGGCGCCCCCGAGGGATGGGGTGTCTTCGACCCCAGCGGCGTCGTCGCCGTCTGGACCGACGCCGGCGACCCCGGCGCCCAGGTTCGCTCGGGCACCAAGTCCATCATGCTCGGCAACCCCGACGCCATCAGCGGCAGCTTCGTCGCCTTCACCACCGACACGTTCGACCAGTTCGGCGACCTCTACAACCCGCCCTACGCTTACGGCTCCGGGCAGGACCTCCACGTCTCCGGGTATTTCAACATCCCGGACGGGCAGGAACTGGCCCCCGGCGGCGTCGGCGCCCCCCTCGACGCTCTCTGCGGCATCAAGCTCGAACTCCGACGCGTCCCACCGGACTTCTCGGTCTATCAGCCCTTTGAGTACAACATCCCCGTCAGCACCACCCACGGGCAGTGGCAGTACTTTGAGATCGTTCTCACCGACGCCGAGGTCGACGACTTCCCCAGCAAGCCCGAGAGCGTGTCGATCCTCCCGTGCCGCTACGACCCGCTCAACGTCGCTATGGGCACCATCTACTGGGATGACCTGTGCGTCTACCAGGGCACCGCGGCCTGCTCGCGCGCCGACCTCACCACCACCGGCGCCGGGCTCGGCGACCCGGGCTACGGCGTGCCCGACGGCTCGCTGACCGCCGCCGACATCCAGTTCTACGTCAACCTCTACGTCGCCGGCGACCTCGGTGCCGACTTCACCACCACCGGCGCCGGCAGCGGCGACCCGGGCTACGGCGTGCCCGACGGCAACGTCACCGCCGCCGACATCCAGTTCTACGTCAACCTCTACGTCGCCGGCTGCCCGTAACCCCGTCCGCGTAATCTGATCCTCGAGGCCCGCGCTCCGGCGCGGGTCTTTTTTTCGCGCTGCCCCGAGCTACAGTCACGCCTTGAGCCCCGAACCATGACCACGACACCACCCGTCGCCCTCATCCTGTACACCCTCCGCGACCAATGCGCCGACGACCTGCCGCGCACGCTCGACCTCGTCCGCGAGGCGGGGTACGAGTGGGTCGAGCTCGCCGGCACGCACGGGCTCACGCCGCCCGAGTTCCGGCGCCGACTCGATGACGCCGGGCTGCGGGCCTGCTCGTCGCACCACGGGCTCGACCAGTTCGAGGCGCTCGACCCCGTCGCCGACTTGGCCGACGAACTCGGGTACCGACACGTCGTCATGCCGTGGACCGAGGCGCGTTCCCCCGAGGAGTTCGCGCCGGTGCTCGCGTCGCTCGACCGCGCCGCAGGGAACCTCGCCGAGCGCGGACTGAGGCTCTGCTACCACAACCACGACTTCGAGTTCGTGCCGACGCCCGGCGGGGGGACGCTGTGGGACAGTCTCGTGGCGTGCGAGGCGCTGAGCTTCGAGATAGACCTCGGCTGGGCGTGGTACGCCGGGCGAGACCCCGCCGAGCTGCTCGGATCGTGCCGCGGGCGCGTGCCGCTGCTGCACGCCAAGGACATCGCGCGCCGTGGCGAACCCGCCCGCTTCACGCCGGTCGGCGACGGCGCCGTGCCGTGGGGCGAAGTGCTCACCACCCCCGCCGCCCGCGAGGCCGAGTTCGTCATCGTCGAGCAGGACGACCTCTACGGCATGGACCCGGGCGAGGCGATCCGGCGCTCGCGGGCCGCCGTACTCGACGCGCTCGGCGAGGAGAGAGCCGCCGATGCCTGAGAAACCGCTCCGCGTCGGCGTGGTCGGGTGCGGCAACATCTGCGGCGTCTACATCGACAACGGGCCGAGGCTCGGCGGGTACAAGGTCGTCGCCGTCGCCGACACCGACCGTGCTCGCGCCGACGAGGCCGCCGAGCGGGCGGGCGGCGCGCGCGTGCTCGACCCCGCGGATCTCTGCACCGACGCATCGATCGACGTGGTGCTCAACCTGACGCCTCCGCTCGCGCACTTCGAGATCAGCGCCGCGGCCCTCGAAGCGGGCAAGCACGTGTACACCGAGAAGCCGCTGTCGGGCGACGCCGAGTCGGCCCGCCGCCTGCTCCGCCTCGCCGCCGACCGCGGGGTGATCCTCGCGTGCGCCCCCGACACGATCCTCGGCGCCGGGTACCAGACGGCGCTGCGCCTCGTCCGCGAGGGCGCGATCGGAACTCCCGTCGCCGGCGCCGGGTTCATGCTCGGCTCCGGCCCCGACTCGTGGCACCCAAACCCGGAGATGTTCTTCCGGCGCGGCGCCGGCCCGCTGTTCGACATGGGCCCGTACTACCTCTCTGCCCTCGTCATGCTGCTCGGGCCGATTGAGTCGGTCTCTGCCGACGCGACGACCGCGCGCACGCAACGCACCATCGGCTCCGGCCCAAGGAAGGGGCAGAGCTTCCCCGTCGAGACGCCGACGCACGTCTCCGCGTCGTACCGCTTCGCGTCGGGTCCGGTGGTGACACTGGTCTTCAGCTTCGACGTGCAGGCCCACACGCTGCCCAACCTCGAGCTCTACGGGACCGAGGGCACGCTGCGGCTGCCCGACCCGAACACGTTCGGCGGGCCCATACGTCTGCGCCGGCGCGGGGACGACGACTGGGCGGACCACCCGCTCGACGCCGGTCACGCCGACAACGCGCGCGGGCTCGGCATCATCGAGCTGGCCCGTCACCTGCGCGAGGGCATGCCGATGGTGACGTCGGCCGCCAACGCCCTGCACGTGCTCGACGCGATGTCGGCGACGCTCGGCTCTGCCGAGCACGGGCAGCGGATGGTGATCGAGCCGCCCGCCACCGCCTGACCGACTCACCGCCGGACATCCGCAGATCCCGAAGTGGGCGGGGCGACCGGTCCGGGCTAATATGTGGATACTCAGGTCGGCATTCGGCCGGCCCCCGGAGGTGAACCACATGACCACGACCGCAAAGATGGCCGATCTCGCCGGACCCGGAGTGAGCACCTACGAGGAGGTCGAGAAGATCCTGCCGACCGACTACGCCCCGCTCCAGCACCCGCTCGAGCGGATGGAGGCGCTCTACGAAGCCAAGCGCTACATCGAGGACAACCTCTGCAAAGAGCTCGGGCTCAGCATGGTGCAGGTGCCGCTGATCGTGGACCGCGACAGCGGCGTCAACGACTACCTCGACCGCGACGGGTCGCGCACGCCGATCGACTTCAACTGCGGGCTCGGGCTGAAGGAACCCATCCACGCACAGGTGGTGCAGGCCGCGACGAAGTGGAAGCGGATGGCGCTCGCCCAGTTCGACTGCAAGCCGGGGCAGGGCATCTGCACCGACATGCGAGCGGTCCGCAAGGACTACTTCCTCGACCACGACCACTCGAGCTACGTCGACCAGTGGGACTGGGAGAAGACGATCAAGCCCGAGGACCGCACCCTCGACGAGCTCAAGGACACGGTGCGCCGGATCTGGAAGGTGATCTACGGGGCCGGGCAGCACGTCCGCGAGCAGTTCCCGGCCCTGCGCACCGACAAGTACCCCGAGATCCCCGAGGAGCTGAAGTTCATCCACGCCGAGGAGATCCTCGAACGCTACCCCGACCTGCCGCGCAAGCAGCGTGAGACGAAGCTGATCCAGGAGTTCGCGCCGGCCGTGTTCATCATCGGCATCGGCTGGACGCTCGACGACGGGTTCCCGCACGAGATGCGGGCGGCCGACTACGACGACTGGTGCACCGAGGTCGAGGACAACGGGCGCACCTTCCACGGGCTCAACGGCGACATCCTCGTCTGGAACCCCGTCACCAAGCGCCGGCACGAGCTGACCAGTATGGGCATCCGCGTCACCAAGAACACGATGAAGGTCCAGCTCGACATGGCCGGGCAGAACGACTTCCTCAAGCTCCCCTACCACCAGGCGATCCTCAACGACGAGATCCCGCTCTCGATCGGCGGCGGCATCGGGCAGGCCCGCACCTACATGTACCTGCTCCGCACCGCCCACCTCGGCGAGGTCACCGTCACCGTCTGGCCGAAGAAGCTCAAGGAGATCTGCGCGGCGAAGAACATCCGCGTGCTGGAGTAGGAAGACTCACCACCTCGGATCTCACCACAGAGGTCACAGAGGGACACAGAGAAAAGACAGTGTTCAGAAGGAGCCCGGAGCGCAAGCGCCGGGCTCCTTTCTGATTGGTTTGGCACGGGTGCCGTGGTCTGACGAGTCTTCGAGGAAGGCCACGACGGGTGCTGCTACAGGTCGTAGCTTGCCGAATCTTCTCTTCTATCCACCATCGGGGAACCACCCCCTGAATGCTCGCCAGATCATGTATGGCGTCTCTGTGCCATCTTCATTGATGAGCACGAAACGCTTGCCGCGCCGCTGATAGCGATCGCCGCACTTACAGAGCCAATAACACTCGCGCTCAATCACCTTCAGTCTGAAGTCACGATCATCCTTGTCAGGGTGATAGCTACGACAACAGCCGTTGCGACATTGTGGCACGTAGCCGCTGCCGCTCCATTGCCCCCCCATCCAGGCCAACAAGAAGAGGCCAGCAACCCAAGCAACAGACCCCACAAACCCGCCTATCAGGCTTCCATGCCAACTTCCTGCGACGTCGCCCCCCAGCTTGGCCCCTTCGATCACACAGACCACCAGAGCAATGATCCAGAGCATCTCGATTAGGGTCGCTCCATACGCGGGACGCCTCGAACCTCCTTGTCTGGTACCGCGACCTCGCATTGTGCAGTCACTCAGCAGCATCTACCGGGATTCTACCTGTTCTCATTGATCGTGCCGGGTGCCGTGGCCACGTCTTCGTTGCCCACGCTACCGCTCCTTCCAGCCCTTCCGATCACTCGGATTCGAGCCCGGGAGGAGGAGTAGAACAGGTAGCCTGCTCAACGAAGACATAAGCAGGGCACCCTGTGGGAGCACTACGGATAATGGCAGACAAACAACCTCTTCAGCCTATCCGATCGTATGTTCTACCGTGGATGTCCTCCAACCCTCGATGGTGCTACACAGCCTTGCAATCTCCTCCACAACCTGGAGCCGTCTTCGTGACTTCTTGATCTTGAACACATGTCCCCTGTCATCCACAAGATGATCTAAGTGGCTGACATCCTTGAATTCCCCTGCATGCCTCCGCTCAGCATCGGCCGGTATCAACCGACAGCTTCCGATCCCACCTTGTAAGACGAAGGACTCACCATCGATGGTAATCCCCACGGCCCCGCTGGTTCCCGCTGTCGAAGGCGCGTCGGGGATCGGCTGGTCCCAGATGCGATATACGATTACTCGGTTGCCTTCTGCTTCGATCGCCTTACTAAGGGCACGTGCCGCTGCTAGGTATTCAAGCCGTTCCGATGTCACCCATTCGCCGTACTCTGCCACGTCTAGCAGGCGGTTCAGTTCTTCGACAACGGATTGTCTTGCGGACACTGCTTCCAAGAACTCACTCTCTATGGGCGATATCTTGAACTCGATGCTGCCTTGATCGGAGCGAAGGGAGAATTGCATGGCGCTCTCCGATGGTGGGCAACTCGCCCCTCTAGCGGACATCGTATCAGGTTCTGGCAGTTCCCCATTAGAACAGGTAGCCTGCTCAACGAAGACGTGAGCAGGGCACCCAGAGTGCGTGAGCAGGGCACCCGAAGAGGCCCGTCGCTTACGCTCGGGGCTCCTTCTCTGACACAACCTCTTACTCTGTGCCCTCTGCGATCTCTGTGGTGAGCCTCTCCGAGACTCACAGCAGCGTCAGCAATAACGCCTTCTGCGCGTGCATCCGGTTCTCGGCCTGGTCGAAGATCACCGAACGCTTGTGGTCGACCACCGCGTCGGTGACCTCCTCGCCGCGGTGGGCCGGGAGGCAGTGCATGAAGATCGCGTCGGGGGCGGCCTGCGCGAAGAGTGTCTCGTTGACCTGGAACGGCGCGAGCAGCGTGTGCCGCGCCTCGGCCTCCGACTCCTCGCCCATCGACGCCCACACGTCGGTGTAGATGACGTCAACCCCCGACACCGCCTCGCCCGGGTCGGCCGTCAGCGTGATGTCGGCCCCTTCGGCCCGGGCCGCCTCGACGATCTCCGCCGACGGGTACCGCGACTCGGGGGCGCCGACGCGGAGGCTGAACCCGAACCGCGCGGCCGCGTTGATCAGTGAGTGGCACACGTTGTTCCCATCGCCCAGATACGCCACCGTCACGCCCTCGGCCCCGCCCTTGTGCTCGACGATCGTCTGCACGTCGGCCAGCGCCTGGCACGGGTGCAGCAGGTCGCTCAGCCCGTTGATCACCGGCACGTCGCCGCAGGTCAGCTCGACCACCGTCGCGTGGGCGAACACACGGGCCATGATGCAATCGACGTAGCGGGAGAGCACGCGGGCGGTGTCGGCGACGGTCTCGCCGCGCCCGAGCTGGAGGTCGTTCTTCGAGAGGAACAGGGCGTTGCCGCCGAGCTGGCGCATCCCGACCTCGAACGACACGCGCGTGCGCGTCGAACTCTTCTCGAAGATCATGGCGAGGGTCTTGCCGGCGAGCTTGGTGCTGTAGACGCCGGGGTCGCCCTTGACCTTGCGCGCCAGCGTCATCAGCGCGCGCAGCTCATCCGCCGACCAGTCCATCAGCGAGAGCATGTGCTTCATGCGACGCCCGCCTTGACCGCCGCCAGCCGGTCGAGCACCTCCTCGGCCAGCGTCTTCGCGCCCGCGTGGACGTCCTCGATCTCGTACCGCACGCGGATCGTCGGCTTGTCCACGTTGAGCTGCCGCGCGAGGTCGAACGGCGTGCCGACGAGCACCGCGTCGCAGTCGGTCGCGCGGATCGACGCCTCCATGTCCGCGATCTGCTCGGGGTAGTACCCCATCGCCGGAAGCAACTCCCCCATGTGCGGGTACTTCTTCAGCGTCTCGGCGATCGAACCCACGGCGTTGGGACGCGGGTCGACCACGTCGGCACCGAAACGCTCGGCCGCGACACGCGCCGCCCCGAACGTCATCCCGCCGTGCGTCAGCGTCGGGCCGTCCTCGATGCACATCACCCGCTTGCCCTTGATCGCGTCCGGGTCGCCGTCGAGGGTGACCTTGCTGCGCGTGCGCACGACTGTTGCCCCGGGGTTGGTCGCCTCGATGCCGCGCTCGACCTGCTCGATGCCCTCCGGCGTGGCGGTCTCGACCTTGTTGATCTGCACGATGTCGGCCGACCGCAGGTTGACCTCACCGGGGAAGTAGCTCGTCTCGTGCCCGGGACGCAGGGGGTCGGTCAGCGTGACCCACACGTCCGGCTTGAAGAACGGCCAGTCGTTGTTGCCCCCGTCCCAGAAGACCACGTCGGCCTCCGCCGCCGCCTGCTCGAGGATCGCCCCGTAGTCCACACCCGCGTAGACCACCGTGCCCGCCGCGATGTGGCTCTCGTACTCCTCACGCTCCTCGAACGTGCACTGGTGCTTGTCGCAGTCCTCCATCGTCGCGAACCGCTGCACCCCCTGCTTGAGGAGGTTCCCGTACGGCATCGGGTGACGCACCACGACGACCGTGTGACCGGCCTCCCGCAGCGCCGCCACCAGGTACCGCGTCGTCGGGCTCTTGCCGCACCCGGTGCGCACCGCCGTCACCGAGACGACCGGCACCGGCGAAGCGAGCATGGTGTCGCGCGTGCCGAGGACGCGCAGGTCGGCCCCCGCGGCCAACGCCCGCGAAGCGACGCCCCCCACCGTCTCGTAACTCACGTCGGAATAGGCGAACACCGCCTCGTCGATGTTGTGCTCGCCGATGAGCTTCTCGAGCTCGCTCTCCGGGTGAATCGGGATGCCGCGCGGGTAGAGCTCGCCGGAGAACTCCGGCGGGTAGACCCGCCCCTCGATCTTCGGGATCTGCGTCGCCGTGAACGCGACCACCTCGTGGCTGGGATCGTCGCGAAAGACGGTGTTGAAGTTGTGGAAGTCGCGGCCGGCGGCCCCGAGGATCAGTACGCGTCGTCTGGCCATGGTTGCCTCCTGACACAGTGTAGACCGAATATGCAGCCACAGGGGCCGCTCGCCCCTCCCCCTCCCACCCCTATCGGTCGCCGCGGACCACGGGTTCGCGCGCTTTAGGGGTTGCCCGAGGCCCCGCCGCCCGCGGCGAGGTTGTCAACCACCCGCATGAGCAGGGTACTCGCCTCGCCCCCAAGCGGCGCCAGCTCGCCGTGCTCGCGCAGCGTCCCGACGCTGAGCATCACCTCGGGCTTGCCGACACGCACGCGGCAGCGGTCCGGGGAGAGCTGCTCGACGGTGGCGTTGCACGGGATCAGCAGGCCGATGTCCGGGTCGATCTCGAGAGCCCGGTGCGCAAAGCGGGGGTTGCACGCCCCGAGGATCGTCAGCGGGGGGCGCTCGACGCCGATCTTGGCGCGGAGCACCTCGTGAACGTCGATCCGGCTCAGCACGCCGAAGCCGTACTCGCCCAGCGCGACCGTAACGCGCTCGACTACCTCCTCGAACGCGCCCGGCACGTCCACCACCCAGCACAGACTCGATTCCATCACGCCGCCTCCTCTCTGCCCTGCGCGCCCCCGTACACCAGCCAGTACACCACCGGGATCACGAACACCGTGAACGCGGTCGCGGCCCCGAGCCCGAAGATCAGCGCCCACGCCAGCCCGCTGAAAATCGGGTCGATCACGATCGGCGCCGCGCTGAGCATCGCCGCAAATGACGTCAGCAGGATCGGACGCAGACGCACCACGCAGCTCGCGATCAGCGCCTCGCGCAGCGGCTTGCCCCGCGCCTGCGCCAGGTGCGTGAAGTCCACCAGGATCGTCGACTGACGCGTCACGATCCCTGCCAGCGCGATCATCCCGATCATCGCCGTCGCCGTGAACAGCACCGGGTTGGCGTACCCGTTCACGCTCCCCGATCCGAACACCCTGAGCAGCCAGAACCCCGGCATGATCCCGATGATCGTCAGCGGGATCGCCAGCATCACCACCACCGGCAGCACGAACGACCGGAATTGTGCGCTCAGCAGCACGTAGATCGCGATCAGCGCGGCCCCGAACGCCAGCCCGAGGTCGCGGAACACCTCCAGCGTGATCTTCCACTCTCCCTCGCCGGAGAACTTGACGCTGAACCGCGGGTCAACCCACCACCCCACGCCCCCGCCGGGACTCACGAAGCTGCGCGATGCAACCGGGCGCGGCTCCGCCTCGTCCACCGACCCGAGCGCGCCCTCCGTCACCTCCACCGGGCGATCCGTCTCGCGGTCCACCATCAGATCGACCACGACCTCGGGCGGCGTCCGCCCCGCGAGTTCCGCGAACACATACACCACCCGCTCCAGGTCCTTGTGGAAGATCACCCGGTCTTCGACCCGCGACTCCCACCGACCCAGTTCGGCCAGCGGCACCATCGTCCCACTCATGCCCTCGACGCGGATCTGCGACAGATCGGCGGGGCTCGAGCGCTTCGGCTCCGGCACGC
>Ga0210086_1000220_pt1 | contig 35909 bp, 28 predicted proteins | sample China_Galinas_PW_3_FD_184867 | JGI IMG/M metagenome (GOLD analysis project Ga0210086, IMG submission 184867) | Wetland microbial communities from San Francisco Bay, California, USA, that impact long-term carbon sequestration - China_Galinas_PWB_D2... | ecosystem: Environmental > Aquatic > Marine...
AGGGCCAGCCGCGCCCGATGAGGAGGGAAACGACCATGAGTGAAGACCGCGTCCCCGGATTTTCAACGCTGGCGGTGCACGCCGGTGCCAAACCCGATCCAACAACCGGCGCGCGCGCCACGCCGATCTACCAGACGACGTCCTACGTTTTCAACGACGTGGAGCATGCCGCATCGCTGTTCGGCCTGCAGGCGTTCGGCAACATCTATACGCGGATCATGAGCCCGACCAGCGGCGTGCTCGAAGAGCGCGTTGCCGCGCTCGAAGGCGGCACCGCCGGCCTGGCCGTCGCCTCCGGCCATGCGGCCCAGGTCGTGACGCTCCACGCCATGATGACGCCGGGCGACGAGCTCATCGCCGCCCGCCAGCTCTATGGCGGCTCGATCAACCAGTTCAACCACTCGTTCAAGAGCTTCGGCTGGAACGTGAAATGGGCCGATATCGACGACATTTCGTCGTTCGAGGCCGCGGTCTCGCCGAAGACCAAGGCGATCTTCGTCGAGTCGATCGCCAATCCGGGCGGCGTGGTTACCGACCTCGAGGCGGTCGCCGCGGTCGCCAAGCGGGCCGGGGTGCCGTTCATCGTCGACAACACGCTGGCCACGCCTTACCTCTGCAAGCCGTTCGATTTCGGCGCCGACATCGTCGTCCATTCGATGACCAAGTTCATCGGCGGGCACGGCAACTCGATTGGCGGCATGATCGTCGACGGCGGCAAGTTCAACTGGCTGGCGTCGGATCGCTATCCGATGCTGTCGGCGCCGCGGCCGGAATACAACAACATGGTGCTCGGCGAGACCTTCGGCAATTTCGCCTTCGCCATCGCTTGCCGCGTGCTCGGCCTTCGCGATCTCGGACCGGCGATCTCGCCTTTCAACTCCTTCCTCATCCTGACCGGCTCGGAGACCTTGCCGCTCCGGATGCAGAAGCACTCCGACAATGCCAAGGCGGTGGCGGAATTCCTTTCCGGCCATCCCAAGGTGACGTGGGTGAGCTACGCCGGGCTGCCCGGCGACCGCTACCACAAGCTCGCGCAGAAATACTGCCCGAAGGGGGCAGGTGCCGTCCTGACCTTCGGCGTCGAGGGCGGCAGCGAGGCAGGGGTCACGCTGGTCTCGTCGGTCGAGCTTTTCTCGCATCTCGCCAATATCGGCGACACCCGCAGCCTGATCATCCACCCGTGGTCGACCACCCACAGCCAGCTCACCGAGGACGAACGCAAGGCCGCCGGCGCCGGGCCCGATGTCGTCCGCCTGTCGGTCGGCATCGAGGATGCCGGCGATATCATCGCCGACCTCGAGCAGGCTCTCGCCAAGACCTGATCGTTGACGGGGCGGAGTCGGGACTCGGCACCGCCCCGTCGATTGCTGAATCCTCAGAATCCCTTACGGCCGTTTGCGATGGATGCACTTGAACTTCTGAAGACCCGGCGTTCGATCGTGTCCGAGTTCCTCGGCCCGCCCGGGCCCGACGCAGCCCAGCTCGCCGAGATCCTCACCGCGGCGGCGCGGGTGCCGGATCACGGGAAGCTGGCACCGTGGCGGTTCATCGTGTTCCAGGGCGAGGCGCGGGTGCAGGCGAGCGAAGCTCTGGCGGCGTTGTTCGCCGCGAAGAATCCCGATGCCGCGGACAAGCAGCTGGCTGACGAGCGGATACGGCTCGCCAAGGCGCCGGTGGTGGTCGGCGTAGTGAGCACGGCCGCGCCGCACCCCAAGATCCCGGAGTTCGAGCAGCTTCTCTCCGCGGCTAACGCCGCGATGCTGATGGTGCTTGCGGCGCATGCGCTCGGCTTTGCCGCGCACTGGGTCACCGGCTGGATCGCCTACGACGCGGACGCCGGGCGAATCCTCGGGCTGAAGCCCGGCGAGCGTTTCATCGGCTTCGTCCATATCGGCACGCCGACGGTGCCGGCAGTGGACCGCCCGCGGCCGAGCCTCGACGATGTCGTCACCTACTGGCGGCTTCGCGACAGGCCGACCGGCTAACCGACCCTGCCGAACACGGAGTTGATGACCGGCACCTGGTCCGGGCTGACCGCCAGTTTGCCGGCGAAGCCTTGCTGGCGCGCGTCCATCGCCTCGGCTTCGAGGGCGGCTCCATCGGTCGGGAGCGGACAAGCGGTGTCGAAGGCCGGGATACCGGCTGCGGCGGCCGCGAACAGACATTGCGCGCGGGCTGCCCGGCACAGGTCGTTGAGCCGGCCATGAGCATCGCGGGGTGACCCGGCGCCGACCGAGGCGGCCAGCGCCTCGGCATCCCAGGCGATTCCCTGCAGCCTCGGCGTGGCGCCCGGCAGGGAGCTGACCCCGAGGACGTCGCCGGCGGTGGCGATCATGGCGACAACGCCGATCGCTCCGTCGGGAAGGCCGGCAATGGCCTCGGCGGTCGCGATCATCGCTGACAGCCGCACGACGTTCCCGCGCCTTTCGACACCGGCGAGCACGACCCCGTCGGGAGCAGCAGCGACGATGGATCCAAGTTCCGCAGCCGTCACCAGCGCGCCGACGCGGACATGGATGAGGAGCCCCTGTGGCCGACGGACTCGGGCCGAGGCAAAAGCGGCGACGGCGGCAGCGTCGAGAATAAGTACGTTGGCGCCGCTTTCGGTTGCTTTGGCCAGCTCACGCTGGGTTCGGGCCGATGTGATGAGCAAGGAGTGCATGAATCGCCGTCTCTCCGGGCGATGCCGGCCGTGCGCCAGCCTGATCCAACACATAGCCCGGCCGGCGAAATGCGGAAACCTCGCGCTTTTTATGGTGAACGAATCGTTAATCCTTCTGGGCGCAGCATGGCCGGATATTGCCCGAGGTACGCCCATGATCGTCCCGCAATTCCTCAAGTGGATGGCGACTGCGCCAACTGGCAAGCGCGCGGAGGCGACGCATGCGCTCGCCCGCGCCTATCTCGTTTCCGATGTCGATGACGAGACGCTGAGCGCCATGGAGGCGGCGATGACCGTGATCCTCGACGACCCCTCGTCCGAGGTCCGCTACGCGCTGGCCAAGGCCCTGGCATCGGGGCTGGAGGCGCCGCGGCACGTCATCCTGGCGCTTGCCACCGATCTCACCGAGATCGCGGTGCTGGTGCTGTCGCGCTCGCCGGTCTTCATCGATGCGGAGCTGGTGGAAATCGTTGCCGGTGCCGACGAAGCGCTGCAGGTGGCGGTCGCCTCGCGGCCACGCCTGTCGAACGCCGTCTCGGCGGCGATCGCGGAGGTGGGCGATCGCGGGGCGTGCCGCAGGCTGATCGAGAACAAGGGCGCCAGCATCGCGCGGATCAGCTTCCGGCGCATGGCGGAGCGTTTCGGCGAGGATGCCGGGATGCGGCAGGCGCTGCTGCAACGGCCCGACCTGCCACCGGACGTTCGCCAGATGCTGATCCGGAGTCTGAGCGATGCGCTGGGCGAACTGGTGGTCCACAAGTCGTGGGTCGCAGAGGACCGGGCGCGGGCGCTGACCCGCGAGGTCTGCGAGCGGGCGACAGTGGCGCTCGCCGCCGAGACCGAAACCGAGGAGCTCGGCGCCCTTGTCGAGCATCTGCGGGTGACCGGCCAGCTCAACACGGCGCTCCTGCTGCGGGCTGTCTGCGCCGGCAATGTGGCGCTGTTCGAGGCGGCGCTCTCGGTGCTCGCGCGGGTTCCCGAGGCGCGGGTGACCAGCCTCACCCGGTCGGGGCGGCAACGTGGGCTTCGCGCCATCTACGACAAGGCAGGGCTGCCGCCGATGGCCTTCGAGGCCTTCGTCGCGGCGCTCGATACCTGCCGCACCATGGCCGAGGAGGGCAGTCCGAAGGACCGCTACCGCTTCACCTTGCACATGGTCGAGTCGGTGCTTGCCCGCTATCAGGACATCACCGACGGCGAGGTCAACGAGCTGACCGCCATGCTGCGACGCTTTGCCGCCGACCAGGCGCGCGACGCGGCGCGCGACTACGCTCGGATCTCGACCGCGGCGTGACGCTCAGTACCGGAACTGCTCGGTGAGGATACGCTCGTCCCACGAGTGATCGGGGTCGAACATGATGAGGCTTTGCGCCTCGCAGTCCTGCTTGACGATCACCTCGACCACCGACTTGAACTCGACGTTGTCAGCGACGGCATTGATCGGCCGCTTCTTCGCCTCCAGCGCCTCGATGCGGATCTCCACCCGGTCGGGCAGCAGCGCGCCCCGCCAGGTGCGCGGCCGGAAGGCGCTGATCGGCGTCATGGCGAGGAGCGGTGCGTAGATCGGCAGGATCGGCCCGTGGGCCGAAAGGTTGTACGCCGTGCTCCCTGCCGGCGTTGCCACCAGGATCCCGTCGCAGATCAGCTCCTCCATACGCACCTTGCCGTCGATGGCGATACGCAGCTTGGCCGCCTGGTAGGATTGCCTGAGCAGTGAGACTTCATTGATCGCGAAGGCGACATGCTTCTTGCCGCGCATGTCGGTCGCCTGCATGGCGAGTGGCCGCACCACCGTCGGCTCGGCGGCAGCGATGCGGGCGCGCAGCTCGCTCGCCTCGAATTCGTTCATCAGGAAGCCCACGGATCCGCAGTTCATGCCGTAGATCGGCTTGCCGGTGTTCATGAAGGCATGCAGCGTCTGGAGCATGAAGCCGTCGCCGCCCAGCGCGACGATGACATCGGCAGCCTTGGGCTTGACGTCGCCATAGCGGTCCGCCAGCCGCTTGCGCGCGGCCTCCGCTTCCTCGGTGTTGGCGGCGATGAACGCGATCGCCTTCTTGTCTGTCTTGCGCCCGGCCATGGCTCGTCCCCGCATCGGCCCGAGGGCGTAGCACGCCGCCTCCTCGTTTGTCATCGGCAGGTGGCTGGCTGCGACGCTGATGGCGTCGACTGCATTAACTGAAGCACCGCTCTCGTCTCAACGGTCCGGTTTCTCGAGAACGAAAACCAGAAACGGCCACAGGGGGACACCGATGTGCTTCAGGAAAACGACTCGCGCGCCGGCGGCTTGCAAGGTGGGAAGTGCCACAACCGACCGGCATCCCATCGAAAGCCAGGGAAAACGCCACGCAACATCCTCGACCCGGTCGGCCAGCCACCTGACGACCGTGTTTCCCGGCGAAGTCGAATGGGCGACACCGATCCGGCCGCCGGGCTTGGCGACCCGGTAGAGCTCCAATGCTGCCTTCACCGGGTCGTACAACGGACACAGGCTGTAGGTGGAAAGAACCACGTCGAAACTGTCATCGGCGCACGGCAGGTGAACCATGTCGCCGGCCTGGAACGTCAATCGGTCGAGCAATCCCTGCTCGGTGGCTTTCTCCCGCGCCACGGCCAGCATGCCCTCGCTGAGATCGAACAAGGTCACCCTGCCCCTCGGCCCCACTTTCCGGGCGGCCATCAGGGCGGTGGTCCCGGTGCCGGACCCGGCATCCAACACGGTGTCGCCTTCCCTTACGGCTCGCTCGACAAGCATCCTTCGGCCTCTTTGGTCGGCCTTTGCCGTGATCAACCCGTGCTGGAGGTCGTACCGCTTGGCGATGTTGTCGTAGATGCCGCGCAGCTTTGTGAGGCTCAGCGCCGGGCGCACGGTCGTGCGCGCTGCAGTTGACTCAGGTTGACTGGGGTTGGCGCTCACGATGAAGCTGCCCTGCGTTCGGTGGTGCGCCCTTGCGTTCGCCGATCGATTGACGTTGGTCTGCCAAGGCCCCGGAGGTCAAGTTGGGATTTCCCCCCGCCTGCCTGGACCGAACGTTGGCGCTTGGCGCGAGAGTCCGCGCGGAGAGTCCCACGCCGGTTCTCAGTCTACGAGACCGGCGTCGTCATAGCGGTTGCAGTGCCGGCCCTCGGCGGCTAGTTGTCGCTCTCGTCCACGAACGTCCTCCGGGGGCCGCGTTGCTCCATGCCCGCAGAAGCTGCGCGGTTCGTCCTGACTCTTTCCTGCGAAGACCGGCGCGGCATCGTCGCCGCGGTGGCGAACTGCATTGCCTCGCAGGACTGCAATATCGTCGAAAGCGCTCAGTACGGTGATCGGGAGACCGAGCGCTTTTTCATGCGCGTGTCGTTTTCGGCGCCTCCATCGGTTTCGGCGGAAAGCTTTTCCCGCGGCTTCCGACCGGTGGCGACCGCCTACGACTTCGACTGGAATATCCACGACCTGGCGGTCAAGCCGCAGGTGTTCATCCTCGTCTCCAAGTTCGGCCATTGCCTCAACGATCTGCTTTACCGCAATTCCATCGGCTACCTGCCGATGGAACTGGTGGCCGTCGCCTCGAACCACGAAGCGATGAGGCGGCGGGTCGCGGCCGAGGGAATCCCGTATCTCTGCTTCCCGGTTTCCGCCGCGACGAAGGCCAGCCAGGAAGCGGCCCTGTCGGCGCTGATCAGGGACGAGCGCATCGATCTCGTCGTGCTCGCCCGCTACATGCAGATCCTGTCGGAGGACTTCGCCGACGAGCTGGCCGGGCGGGCGATCAACATCCACCATTCCTTCCTGCCGAGCTTCGTCGGGGCGCGGCCCTACCACCAGGCGCACGCTCGCGGCGTCAAGCTGATCGGCGCGACGGCGCACTACGTCACGCCGACCCTCGACGCCGGCCCCATCATCGAGCAGGACGTCGGCCGGGTCGATCACTCGATGTCGCCGGAGGAATTCGTTGCCATCGGCCGCGACATCGAGGCGACGGTCCTCGGGCGGGCGATCAAGTTCCATCTCGAACACAGGCTGCTGATCAATGGCGAACGCACCGTCGTCTTCCGCTGAACGGCGGGCGACGATCATCGATGGGCGCGCCGCGGCAGCGCGCGTAACCGCCCGCGTCGCCGAGGAGACACTGCGTCTCAAGGCCGAGGCGGGCTGCATCCCCGGCCTCGCCGTCGTCTTGGTCGGCGACGACCCGGCAAGCCGGGTCTATGTCGGCGGCAAGGGCCGAAAGGCGGAGGAGCTCGGCTTCCGTTCGGTCCAGCACAGCCTGCCGGCGACCACCAGCGAGGCGGACCTTCTGGCGCTGGTGGCGGGGCTCAACGCCGATCCGGCGATCCACGGCATTCTCGTCCAGCTGCCGCTGCCGGCAGAGATCGACAAGAACCGGGTCATCGAGGCGATCCGGCCGGAAAAGGACGTCGACGGGCTCCACCCGATCAATGTCGGGCGGCTGGCGAGCGGGGTCGGCGAGGCGATTGTTCCGTGCACGCCGGCCGGCTGCCTGATCCTGCTTCGCTCGGCGTTTGGCGGCAATCTTGCCGGCCTGTCGGCCGTCGTGGTCGGGCGCTCCAACCTGGTCGGCAAGCCGATGGCGCAGCTCCTGCTTGGCGAAAACTGCACAGTCACCATCGCCCATTCGAAAACGCGTGACCTACCCGCAACCGTCCGCGGTGGCGACGTCGTGGTGGCCGCAGTCGGGCGTCCGGAGATGATCAAGGCCGACTGGCTCAAGCCGGGCGCCACGGTCATCGACGTCGGCATGAACCGGATCGCGGCGCCGGAACGCGGCGAGGGGAAGACGCGGCTCGTCGGCGATGTCGCCTTTGCCGACGCCGCGGCGGTCGCCGGAGCGATCACGCCGGTGCCCGGCGGCGTCGGGCCGATGACGATCGCCATGCTGATGGCCAATACGCTCACCGCCGCATGCCGGAGCGTGGGACGGGCCGCTCCCCGGTTCGACTAGGAACGGTCAATCTCCCCCCTTGAGGCGAAATCCGCCTGACAAGCCGAGGAAAACAGGGAAGGGCGCAGAGTCCCTGCGCCCCTCCCGCTTGTGCCGAATGGCTACTGCGCCTGGGTTCCGCAGAACTGCTGAACCATTCCCGGATTCTCGTAGGGATTGGCCCGGGCCTGGGAGCAGCGGAACTGCCACGCAGGCGTCTGATAGATGGAATGCGCGGCGGCGCGCGTGTTCGTGTCGGTGTCGCGTTGCACCTTGGCTGCGGCGGCGAGACCGGTACTCAGGGACAGGGCAAGCACGGTCGCTGCGGCAAGTTTCGCGGTGTTCATCAGATCACTCCGTTCTTTTTTTGTATAGCCTACCCAGCTTGATTCCCGTCGCTGCAACGCACCCGCGACAAGGTGGTTCCCGCTGCGGTGCATAACCCGTCCGCGACAAGTTGAAGCGCAGCGCAGCAGCTGTGAAATGTGCGGCAGAGGCATTTTTCTCGATGACCGATCTGATTCCCGGGGTTCCGGCTCACGCGGACTTTGCTGGATCGTGATCGGCGGACCGCGCAGGCTGCGCCCGGAAGACATGGACCGGAGGGCTCATGTGACTGTCGCGCGTCTGTTGCTAACCGGGTTCCTTGCCTTCGCGGCTACGGGCGTCCAGCCGGCGGCTGCGCAAGGCCAGCGCGAGGAGGTGAAGCAGGCCTTCGCCCTGTTCAACGGCGGCGAGGCCAAGCGTAGCAAGGCGATTGTCTACTTCGACGAGCGCGGCAACCCCGACGCCGCGGCGGCGCTGATCCTTGCCTTGCGCTTCATCCGGGATGATCGGTTGGCGCAAGCGCTGACGTCGGTCACCGGTGCGATCGGGCCGCGATCGTGGCCGGACTGGATGCTGTGGCAGGAGGCGCATCCGGAGATTGTGCCGTTCGAAGGCTTCCAGCTTTTCCACGCCTGGGTGCACGGCCAGATCGATCCCAATTTCCAGCTCTTCCTCGGCGCAAACAAGCCGCACGAGATCCGCATCGAGGAGATTGTCTGGGGCGGGGTGATGAAGGACGGCATCCCTGCGCTCAACCACCCGAGGCTGCTCGCGGCCGAGGAGGCGTCGTATCTCAACGACGACGATCTGGTCTTCGGCATCTCCATCAACGGCGACGCCCGCGCCTATCCGCTCCGCATTCTCGACTGGCACGAGATGCTGAACGACACCATCGGCGGCGTCGACGTGGCGCTCGCCTATTGTACGCTGTGCGGCTCCGGCATCCTGTTCGAGACGCGGATCGACCGCTTTCCGGAGCCGCTCGTCTTCGGCTCGTCCGGCTTTCTCTACCGGTCGAACAAGCTGATGTACGACACGGCAACCAATTCGCTGTGGAACCAGTTCACTGGCCGGCCGGTGGTCGGGCCGCTGACCGGCTCCGGCATCGAATTGAAGACCCGCCCGGTGGTCATCGCCCGCTGGGCCGACTGGCGCCGCGACAACCCGGATACGCGGGTGATCGACATCGATACCGGCTACAGCCGCGACTACGCGCCGGGCGCCGCCTATACCAAGTATTTCGCCAGCCCCAGCCTGATGTTTCCCACCCGCGTCGACCAGTCGAGGCTGAAACAGAAGGACTATGTCTTTGCGCTGCGCGCGGCGCCGGTCGAAAAGGCGTGGCCGCTGAAGCTGTTCGAGGGCGGCGCCGTGATCAACGACACCGCCGGGGTGGTCGATCTCGTCCTCGTCGGCGACGCGGCGAGCCGCACGGTGCGCGCCTACCGGTCCGCCGGGCTCGCCTTCGAGAAAGCCGATAACCCCGCCGAAGTGAAGCAGGGCGATGACGTCTGGCGGGTCACCGAGGACGCGCTGGTCGGCCCGGATGGACGGACGCTCGGCCGGCTGCCCGGCCACATCGCCTACTGGTTCGCCTGGGACGGGTATTTCGGCGACGAGGGCGAGCTTGGCGGCGGTCAGCCTTGACGCGCGTCAGCCCGATTTGAAGCCGATCCTCAGGTGGGTGTTGTCGCAGAGCGGCTTGTTGCGCGAGCCGCCGCAGCGGCAAAGCCGCGCCCGCGTCACCCGATCGACGGTGCGTCCCGTGCCGGAGCAGATTTCCAGATTGCCGGAAACCTCAAGCGGCCCGTCCTTCTGCGGCTCGATGACGAGGGGCCCGTCGCGCACCGCCAGCGGCTCCGACTCACAGGTGTCCGGCTCGCCGGTGGCGACAAAGGGCAGGTCGCGGTGCGAATTGTCGCAAAACGGCTTGTTCTTCGAGGCCCCGCACCGGCACAGGGTGGCGCGGAACCCGACTTCGTTCCCCGCGATGCGGAGCGCCGCGCGGAACGCGTTGGGGCCGTTCTCGCGAACATTGAGGAGGTTGACCGGCGGCGTTTCCTCCCGTTGTCCCTTGTCCTTCCGGCGGTAGCTGAGGGCGCCGGATGGGCACTGGCTTAGCACGCGCACCAGCGCTTCCGTGTCCATGGCATCCGGAAAGATCCAGGTGCCCGGCGTGTTGGCCTTGAAGACGGTCGGTGCCCTGAGCACGCAGAAGCGGGCGTGGATGCAGCGCTTGCCGTCGAAGCGGACGACGAGGTCGCGTCCCTCGGCGGTCTCGACCGCGCTGGCCGCCGGCAGGTCGGCGGGCGCCGCTGCGGGCGCCGGCGCCGCGGCCTTCCGGCGTGTGCCCGCCACCGTCTTGACTGTCTCCAGCCCGAAGCGATCGGCGATCCGTTCCACATTGTCGGCGGTGTGGGCGAGTTCGTGGTCGGCGGGAAAGAGCCGGCGGGCGTGGTGGGCGATCTCGACCAGCCGCTCGGCCATGACCTGCTTCTCGCCGGGTCCCGGCGGCAGGCGGGCGACGTCGCGCAGCATGGTGAAGGTGACGCCGGCATTGACGCCGGGACGGTCCGATCCAGCCGGCAGCGAGGCGAGGTGCATTCCCACGGAGTCGAGCAGCATCATCAGGTCGATGGAGGCGTCGATGTAGAGCCGCTTGTCAGCGGCGGCGTCGCTGCCGCGGCCCCAGGCCTGGACCAGGCAACGGAGCGTGTGTCCGTAGATCGAATTGGCGAGGTCGAGCACCGGTGCCGCTTCCGGCGACGTGATGTGAACCCGGTGCGCCGGGTCGAGCGGCGGATTCATCGTGGGGTTGTGGGCGCACGGAAACGCCGGCTCGAACGAAGGATCGGCCGAGCGGAAGCCGTTGAATTCGTCGCGCACCTGCAGGAAGCGGGCGTAGTGGCCCTCCGCTTGGTGATCCGGCGCGCCTTCCCCCTGTTCGATGATCGTTTCGATGGCGTCGTCGGCCGTCTTGAGATCGCGGACGATCGTCAGTTCCGGGAGTGGGGCCTCCGCCGGTCCGATCTGGGCGGCGGGATCGCCGCAGAACAGCTCGGCTTCGCCGAGGTGGTGGGCAAGCACCGTCATGCCGTGCCGGATGCCGCGATACAGCCCGCCGACGGTCCGGTAGTCCTGGGCGCTCGGCATCAGGCGTCCCTTCGGCTGGGTGCGGTGGTAGTCGGCGGGGTGGACGAACTCGGCGCTGTCGCGGAGCGCCTTGCCTTCCGGCCGCTCCAGAAAGATGAAGTGGTCGAGCGTCGCAGCCGAGAACGGCGCCAGCTCTGCCACCACCCCCGAGGGATGGTAGCCAGGCTCGATGGGGAAGTTCGGCCGGGACAGGTGGGGGCCGGCGCCGATCGCCGTGGCGAGATTGCAGACCAGCGTCAGGTGGGTCATCTCCTCGGTCGCCACCGAGGTGATGATTGCGCGCCATCGAGTGACGGCCTCGGCCTGCTCAGGCGTCAAGCCGTCCCGCTCGCCGCGCTTCAGGCTCCACGCGGCGTAGAGATAGCAGCACATCAGGTTGTGCTCGATTGCCGCCGCCTCGGCGAGGAGGAAGACCAGCTCCTCGCGCGTCTCGATCCGGATATTCGGCTCTGCCATGCGTCGTCTCGCTTCCCGGTCGCCGCACTGCGTCGCAGCAGAGGGGGCGGTGGTTAGCGCACCCCTGCCTGCGTGCCGCTGCCGAACACCACCCGCTGCGGCCATGGCTGATAGACGAAACGGGGAACCGCCATGCCGCTTCCCGGGTCTCAGATCGCCAGCCAGCCGCCGTCGATGGCGAGCACGTGACCGGTGACCATGCTCGAGGCGCGGCTGGCGAGGTAGAGAATGCCGCCGGCCATTTCCTCCACCTCGGCAAAGCGGCCCATTGGCGTCCGCTCTTGGATGGCGCGGACCATCTCCTCGTCGCTGCGCAGCTTCTCGGTGAGCTGGGTGGTGACGAAGGTCGGTGCGATGGCGTTGACGCGAACGCCTCGCGAGGCCCATTCCGCCGCCAGGCCGCGCGTGAAGTTCACCAGCGCGCCCTTGGTGGCGTAGTAGCCGATCGCCGGATAGAGCCCGCCGCCCGACAGGCCCATGATTGACGCGACATTGATGATCCGGCCGCCGCCGGCAGCCAGCATGTGGCGGCCTGCCTCCCGGCAGGCGACGAAGGCGGCGGTGAGGTTGACGTCGAGGATCTTCTGCCAGTCCTCGGAGGGGAACTCCTCGGTCGGGATTCGTTTCGTGACGCCGGCATTGTTGACGAGGATGTTCAGGCGGCCGAAGGCGGCGTGGGTCTGTTCGACTGCCTCGATGATGGCGGTCTCGTCGGCGACGTCGAGCACGAAGGCTTCCGCTTCGCCGCCTTGGTCGGCGATCTCCCGGGCCACGGCGGCGGCCGCATTGCCGTCGATGTCAGTCACCGCCACCCGCGCGCCGGCCGACGCCATGGTGATTGCGGCCATGCGTCCGATGCCGGCGCCGCCGCCGGTCACCAGCGCGGCGTCGCCGTCGAGACGGAAGAGGTCGAAGACATTGAAGCGATCGGCCATGGGGTTCACCAGAATTCGGGGAGGGGAGTCTCAGGACCGTGGGTCGGCACCAGGGCGGCGTAGCGGCCGTCGTGATAGAGCAAGGGCGGCCGCTCGTCCGCCTGCATCATGGTGATGTGGCCGATCAAGATCGTGTGGTCGCCGCAATCGTGACGCGCGACGATATTGGCGGTGATATGGGCCGACGCATCGGCGAGTACCGGAACGCCGTCCATGTCGCCAAAGCGGATGTTGAGGCCCGGCACCGGCCGTCCGGCGAAGTGGGTGGCGAAGTCCGCCTGACCTGTTGCGAGGACGTTGACGGCGAAGCGTTCCGCGCCGGCCAGATGCTTGTGCATGTGGGCGCGCTTGGCGACCGAGATCACGCAAAGCGGCGGGTCAAGCGAGCCGGACATGAAGGCGTTGGCCGTCATGCCGTGTGCCTCGCCGTCGGACCTGACCGTGATCACCGTCACACCGGTGGCGAACCGTCCCATCACCTTGCGGAAGTGGGTCGGATCGATTTCGTGCGCTTGTGCCGGGCGGTTCATCGGCGGCCGCCAATTGTCATCGACCGCCAATGAAGCGACGCGCGGAGAGTCTCGTCACCGTGGAAATCCATCGCGCGATTGTCGGAGTAGATCAGGTCCGTGGCAACTCCCTCCGGTGATGGTCAAGTCGGCGACTTGGCGACCGTCGTCACGGGCGCTAGGCTCTGCCCTCCTTTGAATCAGGAACGTCCGGATGCGGCTATCGGCGGTTGCAGCCTTCCTTTCCGGTCTTGCGGCCGGCACCTCAACCGGCTTCGGCGACGACACCTCGCCGCTGCCCGACGCCGAGCATCTGACCGCGATGGTCAGCCAGATGATCCTCGTCGAGTTCGTCGTCGACGCAGATCGCTATGTCGATGCCAAGGGCGGCAGTCACGCTGCGGCGATTCAGGACATCCTGGACCTATTCACTGATTATGGTGTCGGCGGCTTCGTTCTCGAAGGCGGCAACGACGCGCTGCATCTCGATCCGGCTTTCGCGGCAGTTCGCCTCGCCGAAACGCCGGGCGGTCTCGCGCCGCTCGTCGCCGTCAACGAGGAGGGCGGCCGGGTCCAGATGCCGTCCAACTACTGGTGGGATCATCAGGCCGAGTGGATCGGCTGCACCAGCCTCGGGCCGATCCCCGATTTCCGGGCACAGAACCCGCCGCCGGCGACCGACTGGGTCTGCCCCAATCACGCCTGGGCTGCCGACATCAACTACCTGCCGTTCTTGCGGAGTGCCCACCTCATGGGTGAGCAGTGGACGGCGGCCGAGACGAAGTCCCATGCCGAAGATATCGGTCGGGCGCTGGCGCTTCTCAACATCACCATGGATCTGGCGCCGGTCCTCGGCATCTCGAACGGCACGTCAGCGGCGTCGTTTCTCGCCGACCGGACCTTTGCCGATGATCCGGCGACGGTCGTCGTCCATGCGCGGGCGTTCTCCCAAGGCATTCACGCCGGGAGCGGGGGCCGCGTGGCGACGATCGTCAAGCATTTCCCCGGCCTCGGTGGCGTGCACACCGACACGGACGACGGTCCGGCGCGGACGGCGCCGCTTTCCAAGTTGACGGACCGTGGCCTCGTCCCCTATCGGGAGCCGATCGCCGACTACTACGGCGCCGCGGCGGTGATGATGTCGAATGCCATCGTCCCCGGGCTGACCTGCCCGCTGGATGACCAGGCCTGCGCAATACCAGCCACCCTCTCGTCGGCGGCCTATCAGCTGCTCCGCGGGACCTATGGATGGGACGGCCTCATCATGACCGACACCCTGCAGACCAAGGCGGTTCTCGTCCCGGGGCGGACCTTGCCAGAGGCCGTGGTCGCGGCGGTCGAATCCGGGGCGGATCTGGTGATGTTCAAGCCCGATGACGATAATCGGGACATGTCGGCCTATCGCACTCTGCTGACGGACGTGCAGCAGGCGATGCTCGATTGGGTTGCAGCGGATCCCGTGCCGCGCACCGCCCGGATTCGGCAATCGTTCGACCGCATCCGGACCGTGAAGGCGTCCATGGCCGACAGGCCGGCAACCGCGAAGTAGACGGCTGTGGAGCGCCGGGCGTGCTTTCGAATGCCGCTGAAATCTGACGATTCGAGTGAGGGTCGGCCATGATGTGGATTGTGACGATAGTGCTGACTGCCGCGCTCGCCCTGGGAGCGGCGTCGACAACGCGTGCTGATGAGGCGTCCGAGCTTGCCACCGTCCGGACGGCGATGCAGACACTTGATACCGCCTTCGAGAAGGAAGACGAGGCAACGATCCGCTCGCTGGTCACGCCGGACCATATAGCCATCGCGCCCGTCTATGGCGGATCGGCAACCGTCGACGAGCAGTTCGCCTTGTTCTCCGACATCAGCTATTCGGTCTATGACGCCAGTGAACGGGCGGTCATGTTCCTCGACCCGCAGACGGTCATCACCAACCATCAGGTCTCCCTCAAGGGCACCTTCCGTGGAAATTCGCTGCCATCGCCCGTATTTGTCACGGAGATATGGGTGAAACAGGACGGCAAGTGGCTGCAGAGACTGTATCAGGAGACACCGACCAGCATCCCGTAGGCCCGAGGCCGCTTGCGCCCTGGGCCGCGCCGGTCGACGATATCTACAGCGAGCTTGCCACCGGGCCAGGGGGACTCGGTGCCGCCGAGGCCGCCGAGCGACTCGCGACTTATGGTCCCAACCGGCTTCCGGAAGCGCGGCCGCGCAGCGCCTGGGCGCGCTTCCTCGGCCAGTTCGCCAATGTCCTCATCTACGTGCTTCTCGGCTCGGCCGTGGTTGCCGCACTGCTCGGCGAAGTCACCGATGCGCTGGTGATCCTCGCCGTGGTGATCGCCAATGCGGTGATCGGCTTTGTCCAGGAAGGGCGGGCGGAGCGCGCCCTCGATGCGATCCGCAACATGATCACCCCGGCCGCTTCCGTCATTCGCGACGGCCGCCGACTAACGGTTGCCGCCGAGACGCTGGTTCCCGGCGACGTGGTTCTCCTGGAGGCGGGAGACCGGGTGGCCGCCGACATCCGGCTGGTCAAGGCCAGAAACCTCCGTATCGAGGAGGCGGCACTTACCGGCGAGTCGGTCCCGGTCGACAAGAGCGTGCATCCGGTGGCGGCCGGGGCGGCGCTCGGCGACCGCACGTCGATGGCCTATTCGGGCACCCTTGTTGTGGCAGGGCAAGCAGCTGGCCTCGTGGTCGCTACCGGCAGGGCGACGGAGCTCGGCAACATCAGCCGACTCCTCGGCTCGGTCGAAAGCATGACCACGCCACTGGTCAGGCAGATGGACCGCTTCGCCCGCCAGCTTACCGCGATGATCCTCGGCGTTGCGGTGGTCGGCTTCGCCTTTGCGATGTTCGTCCGCTCCTATTCGCTGACCGACGCCTTCATGGCGATGGTCGGCCTCGTCGTCGCCGCGATCCCCGAAGGTCTGCCGGCAGTGATGACGATCACGCTCGCCATCGGCGTCCAGCAGATGGCGAGACGCAATGCCATCGTCCGCCGCCTGCCGGCCGTGGAGACGCTCGGGTCGGTGTCGGTGATCTGCTCCGACAAGACGGGCACGCTGACGCGCAACGAGATGACCGTCCGTGCTGTCGGCACCGCCGATGGCGTGATCGAAGTCACCGGCGTCGGCTACGAGCCGACGGGTGCATTTCGCAGGGAGGACGGGGGGCCACACGACATCGCGGAAGAGCCGGTTGGGCTGATCGCTCGGGCGGCGCTGCTTTGCAACGATGCGCGCCTTCGCTCGTCAGAAGCCGGCTGGGTCGTGGAAGGCGATCCGATGGAGGGTGCGCTGGTGTCGCTGGCGATCAAGGCCGGCAATGACGAGGAGGCGATACGGCGCGCCTATCCCCGCATCGACGAGATTCCCTTCGATTCCCGCCATCGCTTCATGGCGACGCTGCATCGCGAGCCTGAGGGGACGTCGGTCGTCTACATCAAGGGCGCGCCGGAGCGGATTCTGAGGCTTTGCGGCGAGCAGCTCGGTCGCGATGGCCTCGAGCCGATCGATCGGGATCGCTGGCATGGCGAAATTCACCGGCTGGCCTCAGACGGCCAGCGCATCCTCGCCCTTGGCATGAAGCCGATGCCGGCCGGCGCCGAGAAGCTCGCTTTCGACGATCTCGAAGGCGGCGTCGTCTTTCTCGGCATCCTCGGCATGATCGATCCGCCGCGAGAAGATGCCATCGCGGCGGTCGCGGAGTGCCGGGCGGCGGGAATCAGGGTGAAGATGATCACCGGCGACCACGCCTCCACCGCGTCCGCCATCGGGCGGCAGCTCGGCCTGCTCGACCACGATCAGGTCACCACCGGCGACCGGCTGGACGGGCTGGACGGGGCGGCGCTGAGGGACGTTGCCGAGCACACCTCGGTCTTCGCTCGCACCAGCCCCGAGCACAAGCTCAGTATTGTCGAAGCCCTGCAGGCCGGGAACGCGGTGGTCGCCATGACCGGCGATGGCGTCAACGACGCGCCGGCTCTGAAGCGGGCCGACGTCGGCATCGCGATGGGCCACAAGGGCACCGAAGCCGCCAAGGAAGCGGCCGAGATGGTGCTGCTCGACGATAATTTCGCCTCGATCGTCGCTGCGGTCCGCGAAGGGCGCACCGTCTACGACAACCTCAAGAAGGTGATCGGCTGGACGCTGCCGACCAGCGGCGGCGAGGCGTTGGTGATCCTTGCGGCGATCCTCGCGGGACTGGCTTTGCCGGTGACGCCGGTGCAGATCCTGTGGATCAACATGATCACCGTGGTGGCGCTCGGGTTGACGCTGGCCTTCGAGCCGACCGAGCCCGGTGCGATGGCACGACCGCCGCGACGGCCGGACGAACCGCTGTTGTCGGGCTTCCTGGTGTGGCGGGTGATCTTCGTCTCGCTCCTGTTCGTTGTCGGTGCGTTCGGCATGTTCTTCTGGGCGCTCGAGCGCGGGCTCGAGGTGGAGACTGCGCGCACGATCGTCATCAACACGATCGTGGTCATGGAGATCTTCTACCTGTTCAGCATCCGCTATCTTCACATGACGTCGCTCAGTCTGCAGGGCATCCTCGGCACGCCGGCCGTGCTGATCGGAGTCGCCGTCATCGTCGTCGGCCAGTTCGCCTTCACCTACCTGCCATTCATGCAGACGCTGTTCGCCACCCGCCCTGTTTCCCTGATGGACGGCCTCGCCATCGTCGGTGTGGGCGTCCTGCTTCTCCTTATCCTGGAAGTGGAAAAGCTGGTTCGTCGCGGCCTCCGGCTCGGCGGAGAGTAATGCTCCCCGTGGGCAGGTGCCTGGAAACGTTGGCATGGGCCCCTTTTTCGGATCGCTCTTGGCTCGGGAGCCGTCGCGGCATAACCTCGCCTCGGGCGCCATTGGAGTCGGCATGGTCTGGCAGGTTTGAGGATTGACGACGTGACACGGAAACAAGCGGGAAAAGGCTGGGTCGGCATCGGAGCAGGCCTGGGGGCGCTCCTCTGGCTGGGTCTGGCCGGCGTTGCGGCTGCCGGGACCATCGATGACGTCCGCGGCCGTGACCGGCTGATCTGCGGCGTCAGCGAGGGTCTGGCCGGATTCTCCGATCACAATGCGGACGGCGACTGGCACGGGTTCGATGTCGATTTTTGCAAGGCCGTGGCGGCGGCGGTGCTCGGTGATGCGAACAAGGTGGACTATGTGCCGCTGTCGGCTTTGGCCCGCTTCGATGCGCTGACCAGCGGCAAGGTCGACCTCCTGTCGCGCAACAGCACCTGGACAATGCCGCGTGACCTTAATCTCGGCGTCGATTTCGCTGGCATCGACTACTACGACGGCCAGGGCTTCATGGTGCGTGCCATCGACGGCATCACCAGCGCGCTGGAGTTGATCGGCGCCCGGATCTGCGTCATTTCCGGCACGACGACCGAGGACAACGCTGCCCGCTACTTCGCCAGGCACGGCATCGACGTCACGTTCCTCCGCTTCACCGAGCGCAGCGAGGCGCGCGCCGCCTACGCCGCCGAGCGGTGCGACGCCTACACCGCCGACAGTTCGGCGCTGGCGGCGGAGCGCACCCTTCTCGACAATCCCGACGATCACGTCATCCTCAGGGAGGTGATCTCCAAGGAGCCGCTTGGCCCGGTGACCCGCGAAGGCGACGACGCGTGGACGGGTCTCGTCCGCTGGACGCTGTACGGCCTGATCAACGCCGAAGAGGACGATCTGACGGCGGCGTCCGTCCATCCGGACAAGGGTGATCCGGCGAAGCGCGAGGAGGCGGTCGCTTTGGGCGCGGCGGCGGCGAAGCCGCTCGGGTTGGCGGACGATTGGCTTGCCGTGGTGATCGGCGCAGTCGGGAACTACAGCGAGATCTTCAATCGCAATCTCGGCGAGGACACGCCGCTCGATATCCGGCGCGGCGTCAATTCGCTGTGGACGAAGGGCGGCATCCTCTACGCGCCACCGATGGAGTAGGGGCCTTTTGGGTTGACCGCGAAAGACGAGGACCAGCCTTGAACCGGACGTTCATGCTTTTCGCCAGGACCCGCCTGGCAGCCCTGGCGGCAGCCGTCGTGCTCGCCGCCCCCGCCCTCGCCCAGACCGACCTGTCGCCGCAGGAAGACCAGGCGATCCGCGCCGAGATCGTCAACCTGCTCGCCAACGAGCCGGATCTGCCGTTGCCTGTGCGCCAACGCCAGGAGGCGCTCAACGCGTACTACAACGAGAACGACGGCGCGCTCCTCTGGCTGGGGACCGGGCGCGCCCCGAAACTGATCGCGTGGCTTCGCTCCGCGGCGGATGACGGCCTCGATCCGGCCAACTACCCGTCGGACCAGCTCACCAAGCTGAACGATGCCGTGCCGGTGACGGACGACCGGGGCCGCGCCATCATCGAGCTGCATTTCTCGGCGGCGTTCCTCGAATACGCATCCGACCTGCAGGTCGGACGGTTCCTGCCGCGCAAGGTTGATCCCGATTTCTTCCTGCAGAAGCGGAACATTGACCAGCTCGCGGCGCTGACCGGCCTCGCGAATGCCCGCAACCTTGACCAGTTCTTCGAAGGCTGGCAGCCGAGCGCACCGGAATATGCGGCGCTCAGGGCCGTCCTCGGCGATTATCGCGCGCTGGGGCGGGCCGGCGGGTGGCCGACGGTGCCGATGGGCGACACGCTGAAGCCCGGCATGAGGGATCAGCGCGTTCGAGCGCTCCGGGCGCGGCTGGCGGTCACTGACGGGGCCTCGCCGCAGGCGCCTGCCGGAGCGGAAGATCTTTACGATGATCAGCTGGTGGCAATCGTCAAAGCCTTCCAGGCCCGCCATGGGCTTGATGTCGATGGTCTCGTCGGGCGTGGCACCATCGTCGCCCTGAACGTTCCGGTCGAGGCGCGCATCCAGGAGATCATCGTGGCGATGGAGCGCTGGCGCTGGTTGCCGCCGGATCTCGGCAGCCAGTATCTGATGGTCAACATCGCCGGCTTCGAGCTGACCCGCGTGCGCGACGCCAAGGTCGAGGAGAAGATGGCCGTCGTCGTCGGCAAGCCCTATGCCCGCACGCCCGTCTTCAGCGATGCGGTCAAATATCTTGAGTTCAACCCTTACTGGAATGTGCCCACCTCGATCGCGATCAAGGAAGAGTTGCCGAAGCTCAGGCAGAACCCGGCGGCGCGAGCACGGGCCGGGTTCGAGGCGGTGCGGGGTGGCAAGGTCTACGCGCTGACGTCGATCAACTGGAACCAGTATGGTCCCGGCAACTTCCCTTTCCAGATCCGCCAGCGGCCGGGACCGAATAACGCGCTTGGCCGGGTCAAGTACATGTTCCCCAACCAGTTCAACGTCTATCTCCACGACACGCCGGCAAAGAGCCTGTTCAGCAAGGCGGATCGGGCGTTCAGCCATGGCTGCGTGCGGCTGTCGCGGCCACTGGAGCTGGCGCCGCCGGTGCTGGCAGCGGGCGACGTTTCCGGCTGGAACGAGGCACGTGTCGACAAGGTCGTGGCGAGCGGCGACCGGACGGTTGTCAATCTCAACAAGCCAATGCCGATCCACATCACCTATTTTACCGCATGGGTGGATCAGGGCGTGCCGAATTTCCGGGCCGACATCTATGAGCAGGACGCCAAGCTGATCGCGGCCCTCGGCGGCGAGCAGATGGCCTGGTAGGGCGCTGGTCGGGGCGGCTGTCCGCAATCGCTTCGAGAGGTCTGACTGCGAAGTTGGGCGCGGACGTCTCCCACCGATCACGGACATTTGTTCGGGTTCTTGAAATTGCCCGAAGGCGAGCGACTTTGCCTCTCCTGAAAGCCGCGCCCGATCGGAGAGGCAAACCGGTCGAGGCTCAGCCACACCGATGCCTGTTTTCCGCTGTAGCTTCGAACCGCGTTCGGTTTTGAGAGGTCCGATCGGTGACTGAGTTGCGGCGCGATCTCGGCTTGCCGGCTCTTGCGATCTGGTTCGGTCGCGCAGGGCCGACGCCGGAAGCCACCCAGAGGAAGCGCTTCTACACGACGGCCGAGGCGGTACGGTTCGTCATCGAGGAACTCGTCGTCAGCCAGCAGGTCAATGCCTCGCTGGTTTTCGACGACGGCAGCTTCATCGGCGTCGAACGCATCATCGCGCTCTACAAGAGCCTGCCCAGCTACCGTCGCGGCATTTGACCCGTCGGGCCGGCGCTGTCGCCGATGCACCGTCTTGCTGAAGTCATTATTCCCTCTGTGCCGGAATGATTCCCTCTGTGCCGGAATGGTGAAACTGGTTTCGTCGGTCAAATTCGGCCGTCGTCGCTTGGCGTGCTACACCGGCCGAACATCACCGGAACGGAGCGGGGAGAACGAGATGGGTTGGTTCGACGATTCGTACATGGTCCGTCGGGGCGAAGCCCGGGGCAAGGAACGGGTGACTCGTCACCTCAGCGAGGCGGTCCAGGGCAAGTACCAGTACGTCTACGGGCCGTACGCTGAACCTGTGCTCGAGATCGCGCCAGGCGACATCGTCGTCGCCGAAACGGCGGATGCCTTCGATGGCAAGCTGCAGACCGAGACGGACAGCCCGTCGAAGCTCCTGAATTTCCCGTTTCTCAATCCGCAATGCGGGCCGATCGCGGTGAAGGGCGCGGCGAAAGGCGACGTGGTGGCGGTGCGCATCCTGTCGATCGAGCCGCGCGGTCCGCAGCCGGCCGGGACGACGGCGCTCATTCCGGGGTTCGGCGGTCTGGTCGGCACCAACCAGACGGCGCTCCTCCATGAGCCGTTGCCGGAGCGGGTCAAGAAGATGGACGTGACGCGGGAGGGCATCCGCTTCAACGACCGCATCACCCTGCCTTACGAGCCGTTCATCGGCACCCTCGGCGTCAGTCCGGAGATTGAGGCGGTCTCGTCGCTGCAGCCGGACTACTGGGGCGGCAACATGGACATGCCCGACGTCGGCCCGGGCGCCGTCCTCTATTTTCCCGTGCATCGTTCCGATGCCCACCTCTTTCTCGGCGATTGCCATGCCACGCAGGGCGACGGCGAACTCTGCGGCGTTGCCGTCGAGATCGCCTCGACCACGACGATCCAGGTCGACCTGATCAAGGACTGGAACATCGTCTGGCCGCGTCTCGAGAACGACCGTTTCATCATGGCGATCGGATCGGGGCGGCCGATGGAGGATGCGGTCCGGATCGCCTATCGCGAGCTCATCCAGTGGCTGGTCGACGACTACGGCTGGGACCGGCTCGAAGCCTATTTCTTTCTCACCCAGGCGGGACGGGTTCGCCTCGGCAACATGGTCGACCCCAAATACACGCTCGGCGCGTCGGTGCTGAAACGCTACCTCGCCTGACCGCAGCGGTGCGCCATGCCGATTGTTCCGGTCTCGGTTTCCGCGACGTTGCGAATGATTTCTGTAACGTTGCAGATGAGGGATTTTCTGGCATACTGAATCGGTATCGTGCCGAAGCGCAGTCGGCATCGGGAGGGGAGGCCGGCGCGAACTAGGCCGAAGAATTGACCGGGCCGGCGCACGGCCGGGTGGTTAGAATCGCGTCATCAGGGAGGAAAGCTCATGCGCAAATCCATTCTTTCGACATTCCTGGCGAGCACCATGCTTGTCGGGCTGGCCGCGGCCGCAAGCGCCCAGGATCTGGTGACCACCGATCGGGTGGGTAGTCCGGATGCCCCGAACGTTCTGACCATGCGGGCGAACCCCAACCAGTCGCCCAACAGCCCCAGCCCGGAACAGAAGGCCGCATTTGCGAAGGTCTGGCAGAAATTCGCCGAGAACCACCCTGACTGGCAGATCCAGTTCGAGTTTTTCAGCCAGGATATCGGCGGTGAGCATGCCCGCCTCTTGGAACAGGCGCGCGCCGGTCGCGCTCCCGACTGCGTGACGGTCGACTCGTTCCAGCTGGCCTTGTTCGTCAAGAACGGCGTGCTGCAGCCACTCGACGACTATTTCAGTCAGGATGAGATCGACGACCTTTTCCCGTTCATCCGCGAAGGCATCACCGGACCCGACGGGCACATTTACGCCTGGTGGTGGGGTACCGATCTCCGCGTGCTCTATCGCAACAAGGACGTCGTCTCTGACGCGCCGCAGACCTGGGACGAGCTTCAGGCCGCCGCGGTCGACGCATCCAAGCAGGGCCTTGAGGGCGTTCTGTTCAACGGCGGCCGGTGGGAAGGCACCACCTTCGACTGGCTGGCCAATTTCTGGGCGCAGGGCGGCAAGCTTGTCGACGACAGCGGCAAGCCGATCTTCGGCGAGGGTGACAATCGCGCCAAGATGCTGAACGCGCTCAACTACTTCAAGGACTTGGTCGACAGCGGCGCCGCCCCCAAGCGGGTCGCCACCATCAAGGACTACAACGACTTCAACGCCGCCGCGATCGCCGGCACGGTCGCCATGTTCTTCGGTGGTCATTGGCAGCACTTCCAGTTGCAGGAGGCGATGGAGCCTGACGCGTTCGCCAAGTGGGAGGTCTCCGAGCTTCCCGGCCCGACGCCCGACCAGCGGGCGACCGGCACCGGCGGCTGGACGGTGGCTGCTTTCTCCAAGGATCCGGCGAAGGTGGAGATGTGCGCCAACGTCATGCGCGAGGTCTACATGGGCCCCGCCAACGAGGTGATCGGCGACCTGCCCACTCGGCAGAGCCTGTTCGCCTCGCTGCCGAAGTTCCAGGATCCCTATTTCGGCCAGTTGAAGGATTACCTGGTCAACGGCCATGCCCGGCCGGGCGTGCCGATCTACCCCGAGATCTCGAACCAGATTCAGATCATGATGGGTGAGGTCCTCTCCGGCTCCAAGCAACCCGAGGAAGCGCTCGATGGCGCTTGGCAGCGGGTGATGGACGCCTACAACAAGGGCTGAACGAGAGGTTGGGGCGGCTCGATCGACCGAGCCGTCCCACCCTGACCGCCGGGGCGGCCGGGAATCCGCATGAGCCAGAACGTTCTCAGTGCGACGACAGCGTCCGCCGCAGGGAAACGTACGCGTGAGCGGCGACGTCTCAGCGAAAGGCCGCTGATCTGGCTGTTGCCGCTGGCGTTGCTCCTGTTCGTCTCATACGTCTACCCGGCAATCGACGTCATCCGCTACAGCTTCACGAACGCGACGCTGCTCAATCCGGAATTCGACTACACCTCCGCCAGCTACCGGGCCGTCACCGGCAATCCTGACCTGCCAGGCATCCTGTGGGTCACCTTCGTTTTCGTCGTTGCCAGTGTCGTCCTGCAGCTCACCCTTGGCCTGCTCGTCGCCATGGCTCTTCACCGCGGCGTGCGGCGGGGCCTGCCGGGCGTCTCGGTCGTTCGCGTTATCATCCTGTCGGCATGGATCGTGCCCGGCGTTGCCGGCGGCATCGTCTGGCAGCTGATGTTCAACGAGGCGAGCTACGGCTTCCTCAATGCCCTACTGCGCACTGTCGGCCTGTCGCCGGTGGCGTGGCTGTCCGATCCGCATATGGCCGTCTGGTCGGCGGTGATCGCCAATGTGTGGCGCGGCACTGCTTTCAGCATGATTCTGCTCTATGCCGGGCTGCTGGTGATTCCGAAGAGTCTCTACGAGGCGGCCGCCGTCGACGGCGCCACGGCGCTGAAGCAGTTCTGGTACATCACACTGCCGCAGCTTCGGCCGATCATGCTGATCAACACCATTTTGATCAGCATCTTCACGCTCAACACCTTCGATTTGATCCTGCCCTTGACCGGCGGCGGACCGGGACGCGCGACGGAAGTCCTCGCCCTCTACGCCTACAACACGGTCTTCCGCAATTTCGACCTGTCGAACGGCGCTGTCCTTGCGGTCCTGCTTCTCCTCATCAGCATCGCCTTCACCTTCTTCTACGTCCGGCTGTTGCCGAAAGAGACCTGACGTGAGCGCCGTCCGCCGCACCCGCTTCGCCGATGTCGGCACCTACGTCGCCTACGTGGCGATCTGCCTGTTTTTCGCCGGGCCGCTCCTGTGGCTGATCTCGCTGTCGATCCGGACGGCTGCGGAGATTTATGTCAGTGACATCCGCATCTGGCCGAACAATCCGACCATCGAGAACTACGCGGCGGCGCTCAACAATCCGCTTTTCCCCACGTATCTGTGGAATGGCCTCAAGCTGGCTGTTGCCGGCGCCGTCGGCGCCATGCTGTTCGCCACTCCGGCGGCCTATGCGCTGTCGCGCTTCCGCTTCCGCCACCGCAATCTGGCGATGATCGGGCTTCTCGCTTTCCAGATGATCTCGCCGCTGGTCATCATGGTTCCGCTCTATCGCTACATGGATCGCCTCGGCCTGACCGACAGTCACGCCGGAGCGATCATGATCTACATCGCCATCGCCGCGCCGCTCTTCACCTGGATGCTCAAGGGCTTCCTCGACGGCATTCCGCAGAGCCTCGAGGACGCGGCGATGATCGACGGCTGCACGCGCTTCGGCGCTTTCATGCGCGTCGTGCTGCCGCTCAGCCTGCCGGGGCTCACCTCTGCCTTCGTGCTCAACGCCATCCTCGGCTGGTCGCAGTTCATCATCCCCTTCATCCTGATCAGCAAGCCGAGGCTGCTGCCGATCGCCGTCGGCATCTTCAATTTCCAGGGAACCTACAACCAGACCTCGACGCAGATTCTGGCTGCCGCCAGCGTCATTTCCATCGTCCCCGCCGTGTTCGTTTTCCTCGTCCTGCAACGCTTCATCATCGGCGCGCTGATGGCCGGAGCGGTGAAGGGCTGACGCTTCTTCCCGCCCGGAGTTCGCCATGCGCGTCCACATGATCGGCAACGCCCACATCGATCCCGTCTGGCTGTGGCCATGGCAGGCGGGCGCTGACGAGGCGCTGGCGACCGTGGCCTCGGCCGCGGATCGCTGCGACGAGTATCCGGAGTTCATCTTCACCCGCGGCGAGGCCTGGGTATACCGTCAGGCCGAGCGGGTCCGCCCCGACCTGTTCGCCCGGATCCGGAATCTCATCGAGCGCGGGCAGTGGCACATCACCGGCGGCCAGTTCCTGCAGCCCGACCTCAACTTGCCGACCGCCGCCGGCCTCCATCGTCAGATCCTCCACGGCCAGCGCTATTTCCGCGACCGCTTCGGGGTGGCGCCGACCATCGGCTATAACGTCGACAGTTTCGGCCACACTGACAGCCTGCCCGACATCCTCGCCGGGTACGGCTACACCGGCTACATCTTCCGCCGTCCCGAGCAGCATCAGGTGGCGCTCCCCGCCAACACCTTCGTCTGGCGGGGCGTCGACGGCGGCGAGGTCGTCGCCTTCCGCATCAACCCCGGCTATGTGGCGAATTTCGCCGACCTCACCGGTCAGGTGAAGATCGCCATCGAGAGCGCCGATCCGGCCCTCGGCCACACCATGTGCTTCTACGGCGTCGGTAATCACGGCGGTGGCCCCTCCAAGGCGATGATCGAATGGATCATCGCCAACCGCGACAGTTTCGATGGGCACGAGCTGGTGTTCTCGACGCCCGAGCGGTTCATGGCGGCGATCGCCGACAAGCGCGATCTCCTGCCGAAGGTCACGACGGAGCTGCAGCATACCTTCCCCGGCTGCTACAGCGTCATGCATGACATCAAGAGCGCCCAGCGGCACGGCGAGCAGTTGCTGGTGCAGGCCGAAGGCGCGGTGCGGGCGCTCGCCGTCGACGATGCCGAGCGCGACGCAAGTCTCGCGCGTCTCGACGGCGCCTGGGACGACCTCCTCTTCACCGAGTTCCACGACATCCTGACCGGCACCTCGATCCCGTCAGCCTGGGCCTCGGTGCGCGCCATGCAGGGTCGGGCGCGGATCGTCGGCGAGGAAGTCCTCTTCGACACCGCGCGGCGCTGGTCCTACCGCACGCTGCCGCGGGTCAACGAGCACCAGATCGTCGTTCTCAACACCGGCGACCGGGCGAGGCAGGCCTTTGTCGAGGCTGAGCCCTATCTCGACTTCGACGACTGGGGCGACCGCTGGATCAGTGACGAGGATGGCAGGCCCGTGCCTTTCCAGCAGGTGCAGCCGGAGTCGAACCAGCTCATCCCCCGCATCCTGTTCGAGGCGGATATCGGCCCTGCAACATCCCGCCAGGTCCAGGTCCGCGCCGGACCGCGCCCCGATATACCCGATGGCGGCGGCGCCATGGCCGCATCAGCGGAGCGGCTGTCGAACGGTGTCGTCACCCTGTCGCTCCGCGACCGCGGCATCGGGCAGATCGCCTTCAATGGCGCCGACCTTCTCGGTCCCCGTGGCCTTGGCCTGCATCTCCGAAAAGATACCACCGACACCTGGACCTTCCATGCCGACCGGTGGGAGGAACCGGTGGAGGCCGTGCTTACCGGCGGCGTCTGGACGGTGGAGGAATCCGGACCGCTCCGTGTCCGCGCGCGCCTCGACGGGCGCCTCCGCAATTCGCGGATTCGCCTGACGGTCAGCCTTTGCCGCGGCGAGCCGGCGGTCCATGTCGCGCTCGAGGTCAATTTCGACGAGCACTACACGCTGCTGCAGGTACCCGTCGATTTCGCCTCACCGGTCTCCCGCTGGACCGACGGGATAGCCGACGGCCATGTCGAGCGGCAGCCGTCGCCGACCGAATGGCCCTTTCTCGGCTGGTCGCGCCTCCGCGTCGGCGACACGGACGTCGGCCTGGTGACCAGCGACTTCTACAGCCATAGCGTCGATGGCGCGACTTGGCAGCCGACGCTCCTCCGCAGCCCCCGCATGGCGTGGGGCGGCGGCGATCCCAGGGTCTATGCCGGCCACGACCATCACACCGATCAGGGCGTCCACCATTTCGCCTTCACGCTCCGCCTCGCGCCGTCGCTGGCCGAGGCCGAGCTGGCGGCGGCGCTCAAGAAGAGCGCCGCGCCGCTGGTGGTCTTCGACCGCTACGAGGGTATGAACCGGCCGGCCTGGGGGCCGGTGCCGCCCCGCGGCCTGTGGGGGCCGGCGATGCTTCGCAACGTCGCGGAGGGCCGCATCACCGATCCTGGCACGACCGAGCCCGGTGGTCTGTTCAAACGTCCCGGCCATGACGACTACGCCGGCTAGAAGGTTCAAATCATGGCACTGACCGAAGAGCAACGCATCGCCCGTCTCCACAAGCGGCTCACCGAGCTCGAACTGTGGACGGTCCGGTCGACCGTTCCTCTCGAAAGCTGGACCTTCAACGGCGAGCCGCTCGGCGTCGGCGCGCCGTGGCCGACCCGTGACGGCGTCGTGGCTTTTGCCCACCCGGAGGTGAGCGTGCCGGCGGAGTGGCCGCTCGACCGGGCCCGCCTCGATCTCGATCTCGGCGGCGAGGGGCTGGTGCGGATCGCCTATACCGGCGGCGGCGGCGAGGGGTTCGGCTTCGATCCCAACCACCAGCGCTTCCCGCTGAACGAGCGCCGCTTTTCGGTTGCCGCGGATTGCGTTGCGCGGCTCCCCTTTGGCGTTCCCAACCGCGACGCCCGTCTGGCGCGGGCCCGCATTGCCTGGATCGATCTGGAGCTGGACGAGGTCGTCCTCCTCCTTCGCCAGGTCGCCGAAACTGCGACGGAACTTGCCGGCCACGAAGTTGTCCAGCCGATGCTTGCGGCGGCCGAGGAGGCGCTCGCCCGGCTCGACTGGCCGACGGCGACCGCCCCCTATGTCGCCCGCGTCGCGCCGGGCGCCGAGATGCAACGGGTGTGGCAGTTGCCGGCGGGCCTCGATCCCGCCCCGCCCAGCCTCGACGAGGTCGCGCGTGCCTCGGTGTCGGATGCGACCGAGCTGCTCCGGACCCGGCTCCGCGCCCTTCGCGACCGCTACCCACAAGGGGGCTCTCTAGCGCTGACCGGCCACGCCCACATCGACCTTGCCTGGCTGTGGCCGCTGGAGGAAACCCGGCGCAAGGCCAGCCGCACCTTTCACACCATGATCGGGCTGATGGACCGGCACCCCGGCTTCCGCTTCAACCAGTCCACTGCCCAGCTCTACGCCTTCCTCGAGGAGGACGACCCGGCGCTGTTCGCCCGCATCGGGGAGAAGGTGGCGTCCGGCCAGTGGGAGCCGAACGGCGCCATGTGGGTCGAGCCGGACACCAACATGCCCACCGGCGAATCCCTTGTCCGCCAGCTCCTCTACGGACAGCGCTATTTCGAGAAGACCTTCGGCAGCCGCCACACCGTGTGCTGGCTGCCCGACTGCTTCGGCTTCTCGCCGGCGCTGCCCCAGCTCCTTTCCCAAGCGGGCGTCACCGGCTTCTTCACCATCAAGGTGAATTGGTCGGAGACCAACACCATGCCCTTCGACCTCTTCTGGTGGGAGGGCCTGGACGGTAGCCGGGTACTCGCCCACACCTTCAAGAACCCGGTCGGTGGCTACAATGCCGAGATCGGCCCGCGGGCCGTGGTGGAGACCTGGCGGAACTTCCGCGGCAAGCATCTCAACCGCGAGAGCCTGCTCGCCTTCGGCTATGGCGACGGCGGCGGTGGACCGACCACCGAGATGCTGGACCGCCAGCGCCAGCTCGCCGATTTCCCGGTGGTGCCGGCGCTCAGGCCGGTCGGCGTCGCCGAGTGGTACGCCGGCGTTCGCGCCGCCGTCGCGGACAATCCCGATCTGCCGGTGTGGGTCGGCGAGATGTATCTTGAGCTCCATCGCGGCACGCTGACCACGCAGGGCCGCACCAAGTCCCTGCACCGCCGTGCCGAGCGGGCGCTGATCGCCGCGGAGACGCTGTCGAGCATGGCGACGCTGCTCGGCGAGCCGGTGGCGGCCTCGCTGGAAGACCAGTGGCGGCTCATTCTCCGCAACGAGTTCCACGACATCCTGCCGGGATCGAGCATCCGCGAGGTCTACGAGCGCACCGAGTCGGAGCTCGCTTCGGTGGTGGAAGCCGGCGAGGGCATCCAGCAGAAGCAGCTTGAGACGATCGCGGGACGGGTCGTCGGAGAGGGCGACAAGCCGGGAATGCTGATCGTCAATCCCGACCTGTCACCGCGCCCGCTGCGGCTGTCGTCAACTGAGGCGCTCCCCGGCGGTCAGTCGGTGGACGGCGGCACGGTGTTTGCCGGCGAGCGGCAGCTTCCGGGCCTGTCCACATTGGTGGTCATCGACGATGCGCCGCCGGCCGGTCTGACTGTCGCGCCCCGTCGCCTGGAGAACGGCTGCGTTCGCGTCGATCTTGCCGACGACGGAGCGCTTGCCAGCGTCTACGACAAGGTCGCCGGGCGCGAGGTTCTCGCCGACCGCGGCAACCAGATCTGGGCCTATGTCGACAAGCCGCGCAACTGGGATGCCTGGGACATCGAGGAAGGCTACACCGGTCAGGGCGATGAGATTGCTGCCAGCGGCATCGAGATCGTCGAGAACGGCCCGCAGCGTGCCGCCCTTCGCGTCACCCGCCGCTTTCGCGACAGCGAGATCGTCCAGACGGTCCGGCTGTGGGCCAACTCTGCCCGCCTGGAGATCAAGACCGACATCGACTGGCACGAGCGCCGGGTGCTTTTGAAGGCGCGGTTCCCGCTGGCCATCCGTTCAGATCAGGCGACCTTCGAGTGCGCTCATGGCGTGATCCGGCGTCCGACCCATCGCAACACCTCGTGGGAGGAGGCCCGCTTCGAGGTTGCCGCGCACCGTTTCGTCGATCTTTCCGAGCACGGCTACGGCGTGGCGCTGCTCAACGACGGTAAATACGGCCACCACGCCCTCCACAACGAGTTGGGCCTCAGCCTGTTGCGCTCGCCCGTCTTTCCCGACCCGCTTGCCGACGAGGGGCGGCAGAGCTTCACCTACGCGCTCTTCCCGCACCGCGGCGACTGGCTCTCCGGAGGGGTGCTCGCCGAGGCAGAGGATCTCAATCAGCCGCTCCTTTGCCGGCCGGTCCGGACCGCCGGTGAATCAGCATGGTCGGCGGCGCGCGTCGACGGTATGACGCTCGGCCTCAGCGCCTTCAAGCCGAGCGAGGCAGGCGATGCGCTGCTGCTCAGGGCCTACGAACCGGCTGGCGCGCGCGGCGAGGTCGACGTCGCGCTCGCCGAAGGCTGGCGGCTCGGCAGCGAGGTCGATCTTCTGGAGGATCCGGTCGGAGAGGCGGACCGTCGCTTCTTGCCGTTCAGGCTCCGCACGTGGAGGATCGAGAAAGATGGCGGATGAGCGCCTTGCGAACAATGCCTGAGAGGGACCGATGGCGCATGTCGTAGTCAAAGAGCTGTTCAAGAAGTACGGCGAGCTCGAGGTCGTGCACGGCATCGATTTCGAGATCCGCGACGGCGAGTTCGTGGTCCTGGTCGGTCCCTCCGGTTGTGGCAAGAGCACGATCCTCCGCATGATCGCCGGTCTCGAGACCGTCACCGGCGGCGAGATTTCCATCAACGACCGGGTGGTGAACGACGACGCGCCGCGCGACCGCGACATCGCCATGGTGTTCCAGGACTATGCACTTTACCCGCATATGTCGGTGCGTCAGAACCTCGGCTTTGGTCTGAAGATGCGCAACACGCCGCGCGAGGAGATCGCCCGGGCGGTCAAACGCACTGCCGAGATTCTGCAGATCGAGGAGCTGCTCAACCGCAAGCCGAAGCAGCTGTCCGGCGGCCAGCGCCAGCGCGTCGCGATCGGCCGGGCGATCGCCCGCGAGCCCGAGCTGTTTTTGTTCGACGAGCCGCTCTCCAATCTCGACGCCAAGCTCAGGGTCGAGATGCGCACCCAGATCAAGCGCCTGCATATGACCTTCAAGGCGACCAGCATCTACGTCACCCACGACCAGACCGAGGCGATGACGCTCGCCGACCGCATCGTGGCGCTCCGCGACGGTCGCATCGAGCAGGTCGGGACGCCGGACGAGCTCTATGCGCAGCCGGTAAACCATTTCGTCGCCGGCTTCATCGGCTCGCCGACTATGAACTTCCTGGACGCGGCGCTGGTGGCGGAGGAGGGCGGTCTGGCGGTGGTGCCGGCCGGCGGACCGAAGCTCAAGATCCCGCCATCAAAGGCCGATCGTTACGCTGCCTACAAGGACAAGCCGGTCGTCTTCGGCATCCGCCCCGAGGACCTCACCAACACCTGGACCGACGACAACCGCGACGGGGCAGGCACCGTGCCGCTCGATGTGACAGTCGACATCGCCGAGCCGCTCGGCTCCGATACGTTGATCTTCAGCCGTATCGGCAACACCGAGATCATCTGCCGGATCAGTGCCGTCTCGGCGCCGGCGGTGGGGTCGACCATGCGCCTCCACGTCCATCTCAACAACATGCACCTTTTCGATCCCCAAACTGGGGTGACGCTGTAGCGCTGTTCACGCGGGCTCGGAGACGGGCTTCGTGCGCGGGTGGAGACGCGGCGCGGCGATGGTCTGCAGCTCACTGACCGGTGCGCCGGCGATCTGCCGGAGCAGCAGGCGCGCCACCTCTTTGCCCGCGAAGATCATGTCCTCGTAGAAGGAGTCGATGGCCGGGGTCACGTGGTCGAGCAGGTCCGAGGTGTCCTTGGCGATGACGTCGATGTCCCGCCCGACGACGAGGCCGGCATCCTGCAGGCCCGCCACGAGTGCCACGGCACGGGTCTCGTTGGCGCAGATGATGCCGTCGGGTGGATTCGGCCCCGAGGCGAGGGCGCGCGCCGCCTTGCGGATTTCGACGGGATCGCTGTCGAGGTGGACGCCGGTCATCACGCTGGGCGTGATGCGCGGGTCGCGCATCGCCTTGTTGAAGCCGGCGAACATGTGATGGGCGCAGGTCAGGCTGTCGGGCGGCGGCACCAGCGCCAGCCGTCGCCGGCCGCGGTCCCCGAGGCGCTCGACCGCCTGGACGATGAATCGCTCGTTGTCGAAATCGTAGAACGCGTGCGGGACGCCGAGCTCGGTGCGGCCGTGGCAGACGAAGGGGAACTGCCGGTCGACCAGATAGCGCACCCGCTCGTCCTGCGGCTGGGTGTGGGTGAAGATCAGCCCGTCGGCTGCCGCGGTCTCGACGAAGTAGCGGACCGGCTCGATGACGTCGGCCCCCTGCAGGAGCGGCATGACGACCAGGTGGTAGTTGGTGTCGGCAAGTACGCTGGAGATGCCGACGATGATGCGCCGCTCGAACTCGGCAATGGTGACGCTCTGGTCGAGGATGAGGCCGATGACGTAGGTCCGTCCGGTCCGGAGGCGCACCCCGGCGCGGTTGGGACGGTAGCCGAGGTCGGCTGCGACCGACTGGACGCGTGCGCGAGTTTCGGCGCTGAGCTCCGGCCCGTCCTTGAGCGCCCGCGACACGGTGGTGACGCCGAGGCCGGTGATCTCGGAGATGGTCTTCAGCGTCGGCCGGCTATGCCGCGCGGCCACCGTTCCCAGCACGCGAGGATCGGTCAGGTCGTCTGCATCGGCGTCCGTTGCCACTGGCTTTCCTCGGCCGTCGGCGATCGTCCGGATCGCCGGTCTGTAAAAGGTCTACAAAATCCTAGTGGATTGGACATTTCCGGGCAACGGGCTCGCCAACGCCCGGTCGGTGGCTTCGCGGGCAAGCCATGCGCTTGTGCGTCAGGCGAGCCGTGCTGCGCCGCCGGAGATGAAACGTCGCATTGTCGGGCCGACAGAACGGAGTTTCAGCAGGCTGACCGGTCTCTAGTGGACGTCAGCCGGTGTTGAAACCGGTATGCCCGCCCGTCCGTCGATCGTCGCGTCGGCTTCAAGCAAGGTAGCCCATCTTCGCGACCAGCTGTGCCGCCCGCCGCACGCCCAGCAATCGACTTGGAACTTTGTCGGTGGCAACTTGCTGAAGCCAGCTAGGTCGGTTTCGATTCCAGTCGAGATCTGGACACCTGTTTTCGGGCACAGGATTACAACAATACTCATTACCCGCTCCCATATACGCTACGCGAGCGGCCTCACACTACTCCACTATAAGCGAGGTGGCGATCGATTGTCCAAAATTGCGTTAAGGCATTGTTCACCTTGCTGCCGACTGAAGTAATCGGCGCGATGTCTGCCCCAACCTGTTCGTCTCATAACGAGCGCCCACTCGCCTTTTCCTTGCGGTCTTCACAAGGCTGAATTTCGGGGGGCGGGCAGAAATTGCGCGGGCCCTGTTGGCGGGACAAGTCAAAGGGCTATCGACTTCCGGGAAGTGTGCGCCACGGCTGTCGCTTGCTGAAAGCGGTCGATCAAGCCTCGGGAATCCACACCATCATGCTTCCCGGTTCGCGATTGTTCCACAGGAAATACGGGATCGCCGTCCATTTCGCCGGCTCGTCGAGGGGCGGATCCGGCCGGTAGAGGTGGTCGTCCCAGTCGTCGATCCGCGCGGCCCGCCCCGAGGCGACCAGGGTCACGACCCCGTCGAACAGATCGCCCTTCTCCACCGCTTCCACGCCGGCATTGCGTGGTAGCCGCACCCGGGGAACGGGCACCGTGTTGTCGGCCTGCTCGGCGCAATAGACGAACGGCCCGCGCTTCAGGCAAACCCGGCCGATGTCCGCCCTGACGTTGGGGTGGGCGTAGATGCGCTCGACCGGCATCGGCAGGTCGAGCGCGACGGCGTCGCCTTTCGACCAGGTGCGGCGGATGGCGACGTAGCCGTCCTTGCTGTTGGCGCCCACATCGACCGTCTCGCCGTTGAGCTTCAGCGTCGCATGGCGGGCCCAGCCGGGGATGCGAAGCTTCAGCGTGAAGTCGGCCGGCGCTTCCGGATCGACTTGGATGCGGATCGCGCCGGACCACGGATAGTTGCTTTCTTCCCTGAGCCCGACCTTGTTGCCGCCGACGTCGACCGTTGTGCTGGCGCCGCCATAGAGATGGACGGCGATTTCGTTGGGACCGGCCGAATAGAAATAGCCGCCGACCGAGGCGACGAGCCGCGACACGTTCATCGTGCAGCACGGGCAGGGGTGCCACTCCCACCGGGTGTGGGTGCCGTCGCTCTCCAGCGGGTTCTGGTAGAAATAGTGCTCGCCGTCCCGCGACAGGCCGGAGAGGGCGCCATTGTAGAGCGCCAGCTCCAGGGCGTCGGCATATTTGCCGTCGAGGTCGAGGTTGAGCATCCGCTGCGCCCAGAAGATGAGCGCCACCGAGGCGCAGGTCTCGGCATAGGCGGTGTCGTTGGGCAGATCATAGTCGGTGGTGAAGCCCTCGTTCGCCGCCGCCGGCCCGAGCCCGGCGGTCACGTACATCCGCCTGGCGGTGGCGTCCTCCCACAGCACCTCGCAGGCGCGCTTCAGGGCCGGGTCGCCGAGGTCGGCGGCAAGGTCGGCCATGGCGGTGTACATGTACATCGCCCTGACCGCGTGGCCGACCACCTTGTCCTGCTCGCGCACCGGCTTGTGCGACTGGTTGTACTCGAAGGTCTTCTGCCAGAAGTCGTTCGGGCCCTCGTTGCGCGCCTCGGCCTCGGCCTCGAAATAGTGGGGCTGGCGGCCGCGCTCGTTGATGAAATAGGCGGCGAGGTCGAGGCGCCGCTTGTCCCCGGTCAGGTGATAGAGCTTGATCAGGGCGAGCTCGATCTCCTGGTGGCCGGGATAGCCGTGCTTCTGGTCCGGCCCCGGACCGAAAACGGTGGCGATGTGGTCGACATACTTCTCCATGATGTCGAGGAGCCGCCGGCGTCCGGTCGCGCGGAAATAGGCGATGGCGCCCTCCAGCATATGCCCGGCACAATAGAGCTCGTGGTTGTCGCGGAGGTTGGTCCACCGCTTGTCGACCTCGCGCCCGATGTACCAGCAGTTCAGATAGCCGTCGGGAAGCTGGGCCTTGGCGAGCCACTCGGTAATCTCGTCGATCTCGGCCTCGATGGTGGCGTCGCGGCGGTGGGAAAGGGCGTAGCTCGCCGCCTCGATCCATTTTCCGACATCGGAGTCCCAGAAGATCTGGGTGGTGAAATTGTGCCGGCTGCGGGGGATGCGGAGCGGGGGAGGCGGCTGCGGCACCTTCAGCGATTCGAGCAGGCCATGCGATTCGAGCTGGCGGTACTGGCTCGGAATCGTCCGGGTCAGCACCGTGTGGAGTCGCTCCCGCCAGAAGTTGCCTTCGACGTTGACCTCGTTGAACGGGACGGGGGAATACCGACGCATGGGTGTCCTCTTGTTT
>Ga0210086_1000221_pt1 | contig 35864 bp, 34 predicted proteins | sample China_Galinas_PW_3_FD_184867 | JGI IMG/M metagenome (GOLD analysis project Ga0210086, IMG submission 184867) | Wetland microbial communities from San Francisco Bay, California, USA, that impact long-term carbon sequestration - China_Galinas_PWB_D2... | ecosystem: Environmental > Aquatic > Marine...
AGCTCCGCCGCCGACGCTGCACCGCCGATCACGTGGGCGACGATTCCCCTGTGGCGCAGCGCGTCGTCGAGGTCCCGCACCGACTCCTGCCCGGCGCAGATCACCACGTTGTCCACCGCGAGTGTCCGCGGGCGGCTGCGCGTGCGGCCGAAACTGATGTGCAGCCCGCCCTCATCGATGCGTTCGTAGTTCACCTCGCAGAGCTGGTGAACGCCTTTGGCCCGCAACGTCGCCCGGTGCACCCACCCGGTGGTCTTGCCCAGCCGCCGGCCCTGCGGGGCCTTGCTGCGTTGTAGCAGATAGACCTCCCGCGCAGCCGGTGCCGGGGCCGGCGTGGCCAGCCCACCGCGGGCCTGCCAGGGGCCGGCTGCACCCCACTCGGTCTTCCATTCCCTGAGATGTCGTGCCGATCGGATGTCGCCGGCCGCCTCCGGCGTGGTCACCAGTAGCTCGCTGACGTCGAATCCGATTCCGCCGGCCCCAATGACCGCGACGACCGGGCCCACCGGTCGGGATCCGGTGATGGCCTCGGTGTAGGTGAGCACCTTGGGGTGGTCGACGCCGGGGATCGCCGGCATCCTCGGCACGACCCCGGTCGCGAGCACGACGTCGTCGAAGCCGGCGAGATCGCCGACGCCGGCCCTGGTCCCCAACCGCACGTCGACGCCGCAGTTGGCCAGCATCGTCGTGAAATACCGGATGGTCTCGCCGAATTCCTCCTTGCCCGGAATGCGGCGCGCCAGGTCGAACTGCCCGCCGATGAACGGGTTGGCCTCGAACAGGGTGACCCGATGACCCCGCTGCGCGGCGTTGACCGCCGTTGCCAGCCCAGCCGGCCCGGCCCCCACCACCGCGACCGAGCGGGCCCGTGGGCTCGGCGACAGCACAAGTTGGGTCTCGTGGCAGGCGCGGGGGTTGAGCAGGCATGACACGGTCTTGTGCACGAATGCGTGGTCCAGGCACGCCTGATTGCAGGCGATGCAGGTGTTGATTTCGTCGGTGCGACCGGTCTGTGTCTTGACCACCCATTCCGGATCGGACAGCAGCGGACGGGCCATGGAGATCAGCGCGACCCGCGTGTCGGTCAGGATCTGCTCGGCGGCTTGCGGCATGTTGATCCGATTGCTGGCGATCACCGGGATGCCGACATGTCCGGCCACGGCGTCGGAGATGTCGACGAATGCCCCGTTCGGTACCGAGGACACAATCGTCGGGACGCGTGCTTCGTGCCAGCCGATGCCGGTATTGATGATGGTGGCGCCGGCAGCTTCCACGTCGCCGGCCAGGGCCAGGATCTCCGGCCAGCTCTGACCGTCCTCGACATAGTCGGCCATCGACATCCGGTAGCAGATGATGAAGTCGGGACCCACGGCACGCCGGCTCCGCCGCACGATCTCGACGGGTAGCCGTCGGCGCTTCTCCGGCGTGCCGCCCCAGGCGTCGGCGCGCTTGTTGGTGCGCGACGCCAGAAACTGGTTGAGCAGATAGCCCTCGCTGCCCATGATCTCGACACCGTCGTAGCCGGCGTCGCGGGCCAAGCGAGCACATCGCACGAAGTCGTCGATGGTGCGCTCCACGCTGCGGGCGGAGAGCCGACGGGGCCGGAACGGGTTGATGGGGGCCTTGATCGATGACACGCTCACCGAGAACGGGTGATAGGCGTAGCGGCCCGCGTGCAATATCTGCAACAGGATCCTGCCGCCCGCGCCGTGCACCGCGTCGGTGATCCGACGATGAGCCCGCGCGTCGGCACCGGTGATCATCTGTGCGGCGAAGGGCAGCAGCCAGCCCGCACGGTTGGGAGCGTAGCCACCGGTGATGATCAGCCCGACGCCACCGCGGGCGCGTTCGGCGAAGTACTCGGCCAGCCGGCCGGTGTTGCCTGCCCGGTCTTCGAGCCCGGTGTGCATCGAGCCCATCACCACTCGATTGCGCAGGGTGGTGCAGCCGAGGTCCAAGGGTGAAAGAAGATTCGGATAGGAATGGCTCACCGGTGTCCCTTCCCGCCCGCGCCGAGCCGGCCTCGTCGGAAGCCTAGGAACTCGAAGCTCGGCTGGGCAACAAGTTCTGCAGTCGAATGGTGCTGGGCGACCGGTAGATGCAACGGTTAGTATCAGTAACCGCGCGCCAGCGTCCGCGCGGTGGGTAGGAAAGGTGAACTTAGGGCACACTGAGTCGGGAATCCGGTTCTCGGGATCGGATACTGACCTTCGCATTGCCCGCGTGAGACACACAGCCCGCTGAACAGCAGATCGAGGAGAACCTTTGTGACGTACACGATTGCCGAACCCTGCGTCGACATCAAAGACAAGGCATGTATCGAGGAGTGCCCGGTCGACTGCATCTACGAGGGCGCACGCATGCTGTACATCCACCCCGATGAATGTGTGGACTGTGGTGCATGTGAGCCGGTGTGCCCTGTGGAGGCGATCTACTACGAGGACGACGTCCCCGATCAGTGGTCCCAGTACACCCAGATCAACGCGGACTTCTTCGCCGAGCTCGGCTCTCCGGGCGGCGCCTCGAAGGTCGGCCTGACCGAGAACGATCCCCAGGTGGTCAAGGACCTTCCGCCCCAGGGCGAGGAAGACTGACGGCGCACCCTCCGCTGCGTGTGCGGCGACGACCGGTGTCGGCGTCGCTGCCGGTGTTCCCGTGGGACACCCTGGCCGACGTCACGGCCACGGCCCGGGCGCATCCCGGCGGGATCGTCGACCTGTCGGTGGGAACGCCGGTCGATCCGGTCGCCCCGATCATCCGTGCGGCGCTTGCGGCCGCCGCCGGCGCGTCGGGCTACCCGACCACCGCGGGTACGCCCGCGCTGCGGGCTGCCGTCGTCGCCGCGCTCGCGCGCCGCTATGGCATCACCGGCCTGGCCGAACACGCCGTGCTGCCGGTGATCGGTACCAAGGAGCTCATCGCCTGGCTGCCGACGCTGCTCGGATTGGGCCCCGATGACCTGGTGGTGGTTCCCGAACTCGCCTATCCGACCTACGAGGTGGGCGCACGACTGGCCGGTGCGCGGGTGGTCGCCGCCGACTCGCTGACCCAGCTCGGGCCCCAGAGCCCAGCGCTGGTCTACCTCAACTCGCCGAGTAATCCGACGGGCCGGGTGCTGGGTGTCGACCACCTGCGCAAGGTCATCGAGTGGGCGCGTGAGCGGGGCGCGCTCGTCGTGTCCGACGAGTGCTACCTGGGTCTCGGTTGGGAGGCGCGTCCGACATCGGTGCTGTACCCGTCGGTCAGCGAAGGTGACCACGCCGGACTGCTGGCCGTGCATTCGCTCTCGAAGAGTTCGTCGCTGGCGGGTTATCGCGCCGGGTTCGTCGCCGGCGATGCCGATCTGATCGCCGAATTGCTAACGGTCCGCAAGCACGCGGGGATGATGGTGCCCACGCCGGTGCAGGCGGCGATGGTGGCCGCACTCGACGACGATGAGCATGAACTCGAACAGCGCGGGCGCTATGCCCGGCGCCGCGACTCATTGCTTGACGCGCTGCGCTCGGCCGACTTCAGTGTCGATGATTCCGAGGCGGGACTGTATCTGTGGGCCACCCGCGGTGAACCCTGCTGGGACACGGTGGCCTGGCTGGCCGGGCGCGGCATCCTGGTGGCCCCCGGCGAGTTCTACGGTCAGCGCGGTGCACACCATGTGCGGGTCGCGCTGACCGCTACCGACGAACGGATTGCCGCCGCTGTGGAGCGGTTGCGCCGGTAACCCAACCGCCCCACCCGAAGCGGGGTCTACCTCTGTCGTGTGTCAGTTCATGTTCCAGGCGTCGCCGTAGGTGGTGACGCTGTCGCCGGCCTTGGAGATCAGCCGGGCGAACGGGCGCAGCAGCACACCGCCGGCCGCACCGGTCACGGTGCCGTGGGCGTTGGCCACCGCCACCGAGCCGTTGGGGCCTTCGACGTCCACCGAGAAGGTGGCGACTTCCTGGATACCGGGGCCGTTGCCCAAATCGGCGCTGATCGACACACCCGGGAACAGGTTCGGGGTGATGACCGAGCCCAGCGGGTTGAAGCCCGTCGGGGAGATGTCGGCGTCGTCGATCAGGATGTTGGGGGTGGTGTAGCTGAAGTTGATGCCCACGCCCAGCGACCAGGGGAAGCCGACCTGATAGCCCAGCTCCAACGTTCCGGCGAAGTCATCAGCCCCCGGGCCGACCACGCTGTAGACGGCCTTGCCGGAGTGGAACCACTCACGAGTCAGCCGGTTGCGGTCCAGGGGGAACACACCGTTGAGGTAGGTGTCCCACTGCTGAATCGTCATGGTGCGGCCACCGCCGTCCACCAGACTCAGCTCGTTGTCCAAACCTGCATGCGACGTGCCGGTCCCGACGAACAACGCCGCGACCGCGGCGATCATCGCCACCAGCACCCGACCTACGACTTTCATGCTGACCCCTTTAGCGCTTCACGGTGAGGAGAAGAACCCGCATCACCGAGGCTTACCTGTGGCTGTCGGGACCGGACTGTTCACTCGGCGGCGGCACCACGTGGCAGAGATCACAGACAAGTCGCGACACATATCTCATCGATAACAACAGGACCACCGTTACCAGTTTTTCAACGAATTTTCGTGGTTTGTTGTCAGGACGTCGCGCGCAGGCTCAGCGAGAGCAGCAGCCGGACGTCCGGGTCGGCCAGGGAGGTGGACATCAGCTTCTCGATGCGCCGCACCCGGTAGCGCACCGTGTTGGGGTGAACGTGCAAGACACCCGCCGCGGTCGCGATGTCGCCGAAGCTGTCGAGGTAGACGCCCAGGGTCTCGGCCAGCACCGGCTCGCGTTCGCGAAGCAGCCGCACCCGTTGGTCGACGAGGCGCTCGTCGGCAGCTACCAGTGTCACGATCTCGTCGAGCAGCACCGTGGTGCGGGCCTCGTCGAGTGTGGTCACCCGGCCGATCGCGACGGGATGGCGTTCGGCGCTGTCGAGCACCCGATCGATCTCCCGACGGGCGGCGGCGACGGCGGCCAATCCGGCCACTGGGGCGGCGATGACCGCGCGCAGCTCGAGACCGAGCTCGGAGCGCAGGGCGGCGATGGTCCCGCGGATCCAGGAAACGATGGGCGCGGTCCTGCCGGAATCAGGGAGCAGCACATAGACCCTCGAGCCGTTCGGCGCCACTTGTGCATCGGGCCGAAAAGCGCTGGCGCTCAACGCCAGAACGTCGGAAAGTCTGGGGTGGTGCACCCTGGTGTCGAAGCCGATGACCGCCGCACGGCCCTCGGCGGCGATGCCGAGGTCGCGGGCGAGCGCACCGGTGTCCACTCCGCTGCGGTCGGCCAGGCCCAGCACCTGCTGGACCTGTATCAGGTGCGCCGACGGCCGGGCGGTCAGGCGCTCCATGATCCGCGCGGCCAGCACCGCCGCGCCGCGCAGGATCTCCTCGGTGTCCTCGGCCAGTGGCGGTGCGCCCTGCTGCACCCAGATGGTCCCGGCGAACGCCGGTTGAGGATGCGGGCCGGGGCGGTGGATGCCGACGGCCAGCCGCGGCCGCAGTCCCAGCTCGGGTCTCTCGTCCACGCGGACCACGTCGGTGCCGGCCCGCAGGGCGTCGAAGATGCCCCACTGTGCGATCCACTGCAAGTGCTCGGGCGGGCCGGCCCGGCCCAGGATGGACAGCCGGCGCAGTTCGTCGGCCTCCTCGTTGGAGGCCGAATATGCCAGCACGTGGGACTGGGCATCCTCGATGCTGACCATGCCGTGAGTGCGGTCGGCAACCGACTGGGCCAGCCCGAACAGGTCGGTGCCAGAGTCCGAGAGCGGGTCGGCCCGGTCGCCGTGGTGCTCGAACACGTGGTTGACCAGCCGATACAGCCGTTCCCAGCGCGCTTTGGGTTCGACGGCCACCACGGCGACCCCGACGGCGGCGGCGCGGGAGACGACGTCCTCCGACGGTTCTTTGACGAAGACCGCCGCGGGTGCGCCGTGCGCTGCGGTCTGCCGGTCGATCCAGCGGGTGGCCTCGGCGCCGCTGACCCCCAGCAGAAAGAACACATCCGCCGAGCCCGCGCTGACTGACAGGCCCAGCCGCACGTCGTCGGAATCGATCAGGGCGGCCGACCGCACCGTCAGGTCCAGGCCCCGAGGCGCGGTGATGAGGCTGACCAGCGTCGCATCGAGGGCCAGCACCAGCTGGCCCAGCCCGACGCCCACCGCGCGCATATTGTCCGATTGTACTGTCACAAGTAGGAACTCTTGTCGTATCGGCTAACAGATTCCAGGCCGTCACCGGCAATCCTTGGTCTATGGACGCGCGCACCGATGTACCCGTGCCCGCCAACGAGCCGGTCCACGACTACGCACCACACTCCGCCGAACGGGCCCGCCTGACCGCGGCGCTGCGCGACCTGTCCGCCGGCACCGTCGACCTGCCACACGTGATCGGCGGGGAACACCGGACGGGTGGCGGCGAGCGGATCGACGTCGTTGCGCCCCACCACCACTCCACGCGCCTGGGCACCCTGACCAACGCCGAGCACACCGACGCCGCCGCGGCGGTCGAGGCCGCGACGGCAGCCAAGCGACAGTGGGCCGCGACCCCCTTCGACGAGCGCGCCGCGGTATTCCTGCGCGCCGCCGACCTGCTGGCGGGTCCGTGGCGGGAGAAGATCGCCGCCGCCACGATGCTGGGCCAGTCCAAGACCGCCTACCAGGCCGAGATCGACGCTTCGTGCGAACTCGTCGACTTCTGGCGGTTCAACGTGGCATTCGCCCGCCAGATTCTGGCCCAGCAGCCGGTCAGCAGCACCGGCGTGTGGAACCGCACCGACTACCGGCCCCTGGACGGCTTCGTCTACGCCATCACGCCGTTCAACTTCACCGCCATCGCCGGCAACCTGCCCACCGCCCCGGCGTTGATGGGCAACACCGTGGTCTGGAAGCCGTCGATCACCCAGACCTTCGCCGCCTACCTCACGATGCAGCTACTGGAAGCGGCGGGGCTGCCGCCCGGGGTGATCAACCTCCTCGCCGGCGACGGTTTCGCGGTGTCCGACGTCGTGCTGGCCGACCGGCGGCTGTCCGGCATCCACTTCACCGGCTCGACCGCGACGTTCCAGCACCTTTGGCGCGAGGTCGGCGCCCGGATCGCCGACTACGACAGTTACCCCCGGCTGGTCGGTGAGACCGGCGGCAAGGACTTCGTGCTCGCCCACACCTCCGCGCAGCCGGACGTGTTGCGCACCGCGCTGATTCGCGGCGCTTTCGACTACCAGGGCCAGAAGTGTTCGGCCGCTTCGCGCGCGTTCGTCCCGCGCTCGGTGTGGCAGCAGATGGGTGACGACTTCCTGGCCGCCACCGCGGCACTGGCCTACGGCGATATCAGTGACCTGTCCAACTTCGGTGGGGCGGTGATCGATTCGCGCGCCTTCGCCAAGAACGCGCGGGCCATCGAGCGGGCGAAGAGCGCCCGGGGGATCACCATCGCCGTCGGTGGTGAATACGACGACAGCGAAGGCTATTTCGTCCGTCCCACGGTATTGCTGTCCGACGACCCCGCCGACGAAGCCTTCTCCACCGAGTACTTCGGGCCGATCCTGGCCGTCCACGTTTACCCCGACGAGCAGTACGCCGAGATCCTCGACGTCATCGACAGCGGTTCGAGGTACGCGTTGACCGGCGCGGTGATCGCCGACGACCGAGCCGCCGTGCAAGCCGCCCAGAACCGGTTGCGGTTCGCCGCCGGCAACTTCTACGTCAACGACAAGCCCACCGGCGCGGTCGTCGGCCAGCAGCCGTTCGGCGGATCGCGCGCGTCGGGCACCAACGACAAGGCCGGTTCGCCGCTGAACCTGTCGCGCTGGACCTCGGCGCGCTCCATCAAGGAAACGTTCGTGCCACCCACCCAACACGCCTATCCGCACATGGCGGTGCAGTGAGATGAGTGTGCTGTTCACTCGGGCCGCACGCCCGGCGATCCTGGCGGCCGGCCGCTCGCCGCGGCTGCGTCACGCGTGCGAACGGCTACCCATCACCCGTGAGGTGGTCGGCCGGTTCGTGCCCGGCGAGACCGTCGACGACGCGGTCACCGCGGTCTCGGCGCTTCGCGACTCGCAGCGGCTGGTCAGCATCGACTACCTCGGCGAGGACGTCACCGATGTCGACACCGCCGAGCACACCGTCAAGGCCTACCTGCAGCTGCTCGACGCGCTGGGCGCCCGACCGGAGGACCCGGACGCGGCCGTGCGGCCGCTGGAGGTGTCGCTGAAGTTGTCGGCGCTGGGCCAGGCGTTGCCGAAGGGCGGCGACAAGATCGCCCGCGAGAACGCCCACGCCATCTGTGAGCGCGCGCAGCAGATGGGGGTGTGGGTGACCATCGACGCCGAGGACCACACCAGCACCGACTCGACGTTGTCGATCGTGCGGGAGCTCCGCACCGACTTCGCCTGGCTGGGAACGGTCTTGCAGGCGTATCTGCGGCGCACCGAGTCCGACTGCGCCCAGTTCGCCGCCGACGGCGCGCGGATCCGGCTGTGCAAGGGCGCCTACGACGAGCCGGCGTCGGTGGCCTATCGCAACCCCGACGACGTGACGCAGTCCTATCTGCGCTGCCTGCAGATCCTGATGGCCGGGTCCGGGTATCCGATGGTGGCCTCGCACGATCCGGCGATCATCGGCGCGGTGCCGGGACTGGCCCGCGAATCACAGCGAAGCACCGACGGGTTCGAATACCAGATGCTCTACGGCATCCGTGGCGCCGAGCAGCGCCGGCTGGCGGCGGCCGGCGATCACGTGCGGGTCTACCTGCCGTTCGGCACCCAGTGGTACGGGTACTTCGTACGTCGACTTGCCGAACGCCCGGCCAACCTGATGTTCTTCCTTCGCGCGCTGGCACAGCGGCATTCCTGAGGAGGAGCCGGGCGGTTGCGGCCCGCCCTGAGGTTGAAAGGACCCCGCGCTGAGCTGGTTGCATTCCGTCGCGCTGTTCGGCGCCGGTGTGCTGGGCGGTCTGACCGGCAGTATCGCGGGCCTGGCTTCGGTGGCGACCTATCCGGCTCTGCTGGCCATCGGGTTGCCGCCGGTCACCGCGAACGTGACCAACACGGTCGCACTGGTGTTCAACGGCGTTGGGTCGATGTGGGGGTCGCGGCCCGAACTCGCCGAACAGTGGGCCTGGCTGCGCCGGATCGCTCCGCTGGCCGCGCTGGGCGGTGTCGTCGGCGCGGCCCTGCTCCTGTCGACCCCGCCGGGCCGGTTCGAGAAGATCGTGCCGATCCTGCTGGCGCTCGCCTCCTTGGCGATCGTTCTGCCCGGCGGCGCGGCCTCGCTCCATGCCTCCGGTGCCCGCCGCCGGGCCGCTGTGCTCGCCGAGAGCGCCGCCATCTTCGGAATCACCATCTACGGCGGCTATTTCGGGGCGGCCGCGGGGGTTCTGCTGCTGGCACTGATCCTGCGTGCCGGGGGAGCCGGCCTGGCCCACGCCAACGCCGCCAAGAACGTGATCCTCGGTATCGCCAACACCGCGGCCGCGCTGGTGTTCATCGTCTTGGCGCCGGTGCACTGGCCGGCGGCGATCCCGCTGGGGGCGGGCTGTCTTGTCGGGTCGCGCCTGGGACCGGTGGTGGTGCGCCATGCGCCGGCCACACCGCTGCGCGTCCTGATCGGACTGGCCGGCCTGGTCCTGGCGGTCAAGTTGGGTGTAGACGCCTACCGCTGAGCGAGGGCGCCAGCGCGACCAGGACCACCCCGGCGGCGAACCACCCGGCCGCCGCGACGGGAAAGCGGCCGTCCGGGGCGAACCCCTCCGAGGCGAACGCCTCCAAGGCGGCCGCCGCCGCGGCGGCGCCGACAAGCACCAGCGCCTCGCCCCAGCGCGCACGGAGCGGCACGGCGAGTGTGGGCAGCGGCGCGGCGAACAGTCCACGCCACCACCACAGCAGCGCCAGCTCCGCGGCGGCAACCACGGCCAGTATCGCCACCCACTCCAGGCGGAACAGCCACCACGCCGCCGAGCCGAGCGCCGGCTGGGGCAGCAGGCCGGTCGGATAGCCCACGAGTGCGACGATGACGACGGGCGCCATGTGCCACAGGTACAGCGACATCACATTGTCGTTGGCCACGGCCAGGACGCCGCGGATCTTCTTCCGGCGATCCGAATCCAGTGCCCGATTGACGGCGGGGGCGATCGCCAACACCAGCCCGGCTTGAACGCTGCCGAGTGCCAGCAGGGCCAGGTCGGGCGGGCCGGTGTTGTTCACCGCGGCTCCGGGCACGCCGATCATGCTGATCGGGTAGGGCCCGACTGCGATGAGCAGACCCAGGGCGACCGCGGACCCGCACGCCAGCAGGATCGGCTGGCGACCCCGCAGCATGCCGCCGTGCCAGGCGATCCCGAGTTGGTAGAGCACCGCCCAGGGCAGCAGATGGTTGAGCCAGCCGACGTAGGGCACATGGGCGCCGATGACCGCCACGTCGACCGTGGCCACCGCCAGCGCCAGCGCGATCGGTACCCGCAGGCCCCAGCGCCGGTGCGCGGCCATCGCCACCGGTGTCAGCGCGACAACCGCCAGGTAGATGCCCAGGAACCACAGGTGCATGGCCACCGCCCAGGCGCCGAACTCCAGATCCGAACCACCGACTCCGACCCAGCGCAGCGCCGCCACCACAATCAGCGCGAACACGACGTAGAACGCCGTCGGCCCCAGCGGCCGGACCAACCGACGGCGGACCCAGGCCTGACGAGCCGGGCCGCTGGTGTCCGGGCGCCGGGCCCAGGAGACGGCGCTGGCATACCCGGCCACCACGAAGAACACCGGCACCACCTGGAAGATCCAGGTCAGCCATTGGGTCCAGGGCAGGTCGACCAGGGGGTTCTCCCGCCAGAAGGTGCCATCGCTGAATGTCAGCGAAGCAGCCACCCAGTGTCCGATGACCACGAGCACCAGCGCGCACACCCGGTAGAGGTCCATCGCGTGGTTGCGCTCGCCGGTCGCCCCTCGCGCGCGGTTCACGGTGCGTTCGGTGTCGCGGTCGTCGGGCATCGACGTCCATTGTGGTGCGTCGGTGTCGGTGCGAACACCTGGGCAAGTGCGCCAGTCAGGCGGGGAACGCCGCGACGGGCATGACGACGCTGCCGCGGCACGGTCCCTGGGCGATGTCGGTGTGCCAGGTGCCGCGCAGCGAGCCGTCGGGTTGGGGGGTGTAGAACGCCCACGATGTCGCCGGGCTCCACTGCTTCTGGTAACCCTCACCGAGGAAGCAGTCCCACACCCAGTCGTAGGTGGTGGACCACTCGGTTCCGTTCCAGGTGTAGCGCGTCGGCTGCGGAATCGTCGGGTTGCTGGGCGGTGGGCCGTCGGTGACGGTGGCCACGCAACTGTTCGCCGAACATCGGGTGGACAGGGTGAACGTGGCGCCGAAGTCGTTCTCCCGTTGCCGGGTGGCCGGGCTGGTGCCCGCTTTCTGGGAGGCATAGGTGACCATCTGGTAGCGCCCATTCCAGGCCACCGGTTGGGCATGGGCCGATGCCGCGCTGATCAGGGCTGTCGCGCAGGCCATCACGAGGCTGGCGAGCATGGCACCGAGTCGGTGGTGACCGGACCTCATAGCTCCTCATAACATGGCCGTCCTGCGGAAAGTCAGCCTAACCGTCAGTTAACCTCACCTGTCGCATCTGGCGCACGACGCGCCGGTCAGGCCGTGGAGCGCTCAACCAGCAGCAACTGTGCATATGCGGCGACGGACTGCGCATCGGCAATGGTGCCGGCCAGGATCATCTGTTCGACCTGCGCCCGGGAGAACCATTCGCTGTGCATGTCCTGTTCTTCGTGTTCGCGTTCGGGCGTGCCCTCGCGGACATCGGTGGCCAGAAACACCCAGCCGCGCTGGCTGCTCATGCCCGGCGCCACGTCCAGGCGGCCGAGCAACGTCATCGAACCCGCGATCAGTCCGGTCTCCTCCCGCAGCTCACGTGCGGCGAGCTCGGCCGGCTCGAGTTCGGCGAGTCCGGGTGCGGTGCCCTGGGGAAACTCCCAGCACCGCCGGCCCAGCGGGTAGCGGTACTGCTCGACGAGCCGCAACCGGTCGCCGTCCACGGCGATGATCAGGGCGTAGGCCGGCTTGTCGACCACCGCGTAGATGCCGACAGAGCCGTCTGGCCGGCGAATGTCGTCTTCGCGCACCGTCATCCAGGCGTTGCGGTAGACCTCGCGCGTGGAGATCCGGGTGATGGGTTGCACGGGGTCAGTATTGCCGACTCAGTGGGCGGTGCCGGCATGGCCGACCGGGTCGGCGGGGTAGCCTCGCTGGCGTGCTGCTGGCCTCGCTGAACCCGGCCACCGTGGCCGCCGGGCATGACATTGCCGACGCGGTGCGGATCGAGGGTGCGGTGTTGTCCCGCAGCGACCTCGTCGGTGCCGCGACATCGGTGGCCGAGCGGGTCGGCGGGGCGCACCGAATTGCGGTGTTGGCCAGCCCGACCGCCACGACGGTGCTCGCCGTCGCCGGCGCTCTGATCGCCGGCGTGCCGTTCGTGCCGGTGCCGCCCGACGTCGGCGTCGCCGAACGCAGGCACATGCTGACCGATTCCGGGGCGCAGGCCTGGCTGGGGGAGCGACCCGAGGATCTCGGTGGGCTCTCGCATGTCCCGGTACGGCTGCACGCCCGCTCGTGGCACCGCTATCCGGAGCCGACGCCGGAATCCACCGCCATGGTGATGTACACCTCGGGGACGACCGGGCTTCCCAAGGGTGTGCTGATCAGCCGGCGGGCCATCGCCGCCGACCTGGACGCTCTCGCCCAGGCGTGGCAGTGGACGCCCGAGGACACCTTGGTGCACGGACTGCCGCTGTTCCACGTGCACGGTCTGGTGCTCGGTCTGCTCGGTTCGCTGCGGGTGGGAAACCGCTTCGTACACACCGGCAGGCCGACGCCGCAGGCCTATGCATCAGCAGCGGTCGCGGGCGGCACCCTGTATTTCGGTGTGCCGACCGTGTGGTCACGGGTGGTCGACGACGTCGAGTCGGCCACCGCGCTGGGCTCGGCACGGCTGCTGGTGTCCGGAAGTGCGGCGCTGCCGATGCCGGTCTTCGACCGGCTCGTCGCACTGACCGGCCGTGCGCCGGTGGAACGCTACGGCAGCACCGAATCGTTGATCACCCTGAGCACCAGGGCCGACGGTGAACGCCGCCCCGGTTGGGTCGGGCTTCCGCTGGCCGGCGTGCGGACCAGGCTGACCCACGACGACGGCACACCGGCCCCGCACGACGGGGAAACCATTGGCCGCCTTCAGGTCACGGCGCCGACGCTGTTCGACGGCTACCTCAACCGGCCCGAGGCCACCGCCGAGGCATTCGACCCCGACGGCTGGTACCGCACCGGCGACGTCGCCGTCGTCGATGACGGCGGGATGCATCGCATCGTCGGGCGTGAGTCGGTGGACCTGATCAAATCCGGGGGCTACCGGATCGGTGCCGGTGAGATCGAGACGGTTCTGCTCGGGCATCCCGGTGTGGCCGAGGCGGCCGTCGTCGGGCTGCCCGACGAGGACCTGGGGCAGCGTGTCGTCGCGTTCGTGGTCGGGGACGCCTCCGCCGAGGATCTGATCAAGTTTGTGGCAGAACAGCTTTCGGTGCACAAACGTCCGCGTGACGTGCGGCTTGTCGAGGAGTTGCCCCGCAACGCGATGGGCAAGGTGGTCAAGAAGGAGCTCATGGCGTGGGACTGAGATTCAGTGAGATCTGTGTCGACGGCCACGACATCGAGGCGCTGGCGGCGTGGTGGTCGCGGGTGCTGGGCTGGCCGGCCGAGCCGACCGACGACAGCGACGTCGTGTTGCGCGCGCCCGCCGGGGCCGGCCCGGACTGGCTGTTCCTCGGGGTGCCCGACGACAAGGTGGTCAAGAACCGCATCCACTTCGATTTCACGCCCGACGACCAGCAGGCTGAGGTGCAGCGGTTGCTCGCGCTCGGAGCCCGGCACGTCGACATCGGCCAGGGTGAGCAGAGCTGGGTGGTGCTCGCCGACCCCGAGGGCAACGAGTTCTGCATTCTGGCAGCGCAATAGCGGCCGGTGCCGCCTCGATCGGATGCTAGTTGGCGTGCAGAGCCTCGTTGAGCGCGATGCCCTCGCCGTCCCGGGAAACGACCTCGACCGCGCCGGTGACCGAATTGCGGCGGAACAGGAGGTTGTTGGCGCCCGAGAGCTCGCGGGCCTTCACCGTCGTGCCGGCTTCGGTGGTGACCTTCGTCCCCGCGGTCACATACAGGCCCGCTTCGACGATGCAGTCGTCGCCCAGCGAGATGCCCAGACCTGAGTTGGCGCCGAGTAGACAGCGTTTGCCCACCGAGATCACCTCGGTGCCGCCGCCCGAGAGCGTGCCCATGATGGAGGCGCCGCCGCCCACGTCGGAACCGTCGTCAACCACCACGCCCGCCGAGATACGGCCCTCCACCATCGAGCTGCCCAGCGTGCCGGCGTTGAAGTTGACGAACCCCTCGTGCATGACGGTGGTGCCCGGCGCCAGGTGCGCGCCCAGCCGCACCCGGTCGGCGTCGGCGATACGAACACCGGTGGGCACCACGTAGTCGACCATGCGCGGGAACTTGTCGATGCCGTAGACCGTCACCGGGCCGCGGCGCCGCAGCCGCAGCCGGACCTCCTCGAACCCCTCGATCCGGCAGGGCCCGTAGTTGGTCCAGACGACGTTGGTGAGGGCGCCGAAGACGCCGTCCAGGTTCAGGCCGTGCGGCTCGACCAGGCGGTGCGACAGCAGGTGCAATCGCAGGTAGGCGTCGTAGGTGTCGGCCGGCTTGTCCGTGAGTGCGGCGATGACGGTACGGACCGGCACGATCTCGACGCCGCGGTCGGGATCGGGACCCGCCAGGGCGGACAGCTCGTCGGGCGCGTCGGCGGCCGCCAGCCGGGTGGTGCCGGACGGGCTGTAGGCGCCCAGCTCGGGGTTGGGAAACCAGGTGTCGAGGACGGTGCCGTCGTCGGTGACGGTGGCCAGTCCGAGTCCCGCTGCAGAAGTCACGGTGCTTCAGGCTACTTTTGCGCGCCGAGCAGACGCAAAGTAGCCCCGACACGCCGCGAGCGAGGTGATTTTGTGTCTGCTCGCGCGGGATAGGTGACCCGCTAGCCTGGTCAGTTGTGCTGGACCTACACGCGGATCCGATCGCGCTGACCGCTGCGCTCGTCGACATCCCCAGCGAGTCGCGACACGAGGCGCGTATCGCCGACGAGGTGGAGCGGGCGCTGCGCGAGCAGACGTCGGGCTACGAGGTGATCCGCAACGGCGACGCGGTGCTGGCACGCACCCGGTTCGGCCTGCCGTCGCGAGTGGTGCTGGCCGGTCACCTCGACACCGTGCCGGCCGCCGACAACCTGCCGTCGCGCCGCGACAGCGACTACGTCTACGGCTGCGGAACCTCCGACATGAAATCCGGCGACGCAGTGTTCTTGCACCTGGCAGCCACCGTCCCCGACCCCTGCCACGACATCACGCTGGTGTTCTACGACTGCGAGGAGATCGAAGCAGCCGCCAACGGGCTGGGCCGCATCCAGCGCGAGCTTCCCGACTGGCTCGCAGCCGATGTCGCGATCCTCGGCGAGCCGTCCGGCGGCTACATCGAAGCCGGCTGCCAGGGCACGCTGCGAGTCGTCATCTCCACGGCCGGAACCCGCGCGCATTCGGCGCGATCGTGGTTGGGCGACAACGCCATTCACAAGCTGGGTGCGGTGCTCGACCGGCTGGCCGGCTATGATGGCCGCATCGTCGAGATCGACGACTGTGCCTACCGCGAGGGTCTGTCGGCGGTACGGATCGACGGGGGTGTGGCGGGCAACGTCATTCCCGACGCGGCCTCGGTCACCGTCAACTTCCGGTTTGCGCCCGACCGCTCGCCGCAGGCCGCACTGGCCCATGTCCGCGAGGTGTTCGAGGGCTTGGATGTGACGATCGAGCAGACCGATGTTGCCGCCGGTGCGCTGCCGGGTCTGCACCACCCCGCCGCTGCGGCGCTGGTGGCGGCCGCCGACGGGATGGTGCGTGCGAAGTACGGCTGGACCGATGTGTCGCGCTTCGCTGCGCTGGGCATCCCCGCGGTCAACTACGGGCCGGGCGATCCCAACCTCGCGCATCGCCGAGACGAGCGGGTGGCGATCGCGCAGATCACCGCGGTCACCGACACACTGCGGCGCTACCTGACGACCTAACGCGATCTAACGCGATCCCGGGTGATCCGCGGCGCACCCCCGGTCACCCCCGGATCGCCTGCGGATTCGTTGCCGTCGGATCGCTGGTCTAGGTTTCGGGGTGTGCAGCCCCAATCTGAGTCCGAGTGGGCGGTCTGCGTGTACTGCGCGTCCGGCCCGCGCCATCCGGAACTGCTCGACCTGGCCAGACGGGTGGGTGAGGCGGTCGCCGAACGCGGATGGACGCTGGTCTCCGGAGGCGGCAACGTGTCCGCGATGGGGGCGGTGGCCAGTGGAGCTCGCCGGCGTGGCGGGCGGACCGTCGGGGTCATCCCGAAGGCGCTGGTGCACCGCGAACTCGCCGATGTCGAGGCCGACGAGCTGATCGTCACCGACACGATGCGACAACGCAAGCAGGTCATGGAGGACCGCAGTGACGCGTTCCTGGCACTGCCGGGCGGAATCGGCACGCTGGAGGAGCTCTTCGAAACCTGGACGGCCGGGTACCTGGGAATGCATGAGAAGCCGGTGGTGCTGCTCGATCCGGCCGGCCACTACGAGGGTCTGCGCACCTGGCTGGCATCGCTGGTGGACACCGGCTACGTCGCGCAGGCGGCGCTGGACCGGCTGGTGGTCGTCGACGACCTCCACACCGCCCTGGAGGTCTGCGCCGCCGGATCGTCGACGCCGCGGCGGCTAGGCTGACCGCCGACTGCGACGACACGATGGGTGGCATACATGGGCAGTGACGGATCGGGCTCAGAATCTCTGGCACGCCGGTCGGTGGGGCTGCTCGATGTGGCCGCGGGGCTTCCGGGGGTGCTGATGGACGCCCCGGTAATTGTGCGCGGTGCCCTGACCGGACTGCTGGCGTCGCCGAGCTCGAAGACGTCGATCGGCAAGGTCTTTCAGGACCGTGCCGCGCGTTACCCCGACCGGCCCTTCATCCGGTTCGGTGAGGAGACTCTGACCTACCGGCAGGCCAATGAGGCGATCAATCGCTACGCCGCGGTACTGGCCGACGAGGGGGTAGGTCACGGGGACGTGGTGGGGATCATGGTGCGCAACTCCCCGGACACGGTGCTGATGATGGTGGCGGCGGTCAAGTGCGGCGCCGTGGCGGGCATGCTGAACTACCACCAGCGCGGTGAGTTGCTGGCGCACAGCATTGATCTGCTCGACGCCAAGGTGCTCGTCGCCGAGGCGGATCTCGTCGATGCGATCGACGAGAGCGCCAACTCGGGGCCTTTCCCGATCAGCATCGACGACATCCGGCTGCGGGCCGCGACGAAACCGGTGCACAACCCCGCGTCGGTCGCGGAGGTGCAGGCCAAGGACACCGCGTTCTACATCTTCACCTCCGGTACCACCGGCCATCCCAAGGCGAGTGTGATGACCCATCAGCGGTGGCTGCGGGCATTGGCCGCGTTCGGCGGTGTGGGGCTGCGGCTGCATTCCGGGGACACGCTGTACTGCTGCCTGCCGCTCTACCACAACAATGCCCTGACCGTCGCGCTGTCCTCGGTGATCAACTCCGGTGCGGCGTTGGCGCTGGGCAGGTCGTTCTCGGCCACGCGATTCTGGGACGAGGTGATCGCCATGGGCGCCACCTCATTCATCTACATCGGTGAAGTGTGCCGCTACCTGCTCAATCAACCGCCCAAGGACACCGACCGCGCCCACAAGGTGCGGGTGATCGCGGGCAACGGTCTACGGCCGGACATCTGGGAGGAATTCACGACCAGGTTCGGCATCAAGCGGGTCGTGGAGTTCTACGCGGCCAGTGAGGGCAACACCGCCTTCATCAATGTCTTCAATGTGCCCAAGACCACTGGTATCAGCCCGATGCCGCTGGCCTATGTCGAGTACGACCCGGAGACCGGCGATCCGGCGCGCGACGAGAACGGCCGGGTTCACAAGGTGCCGCCCGGCCAGCCCGGGCTGCTGATCAGCCAGGTCAGCCGGCTGTCGCCGTTCGACGGCTACACCGACCGGGCGGCAACCGAGAAGAAGCTGGTGCGCAACGCTTTTCGTGACGGAGACGTGTGGTTCAACACCGGCGACGTGATGAGCCCGCAAGGCATGTGGCATGCGGCGTTCGTGGACCGGCTCGGCGACACGTTCCGGTGGAAAGGGGAGAACGTCGCCACGACCGACGTGGAGGCCGCGCTGGCTGCCGACGACGATGTGGAGGAGTGCACCGTCTTCGGCGTTCAGGTGCCCGACACCGGTGGGCGCGCCGGCATGGCGGCGGTCAAGCTCCGTGACGGTGCGGCTTTCGACGGTAAGGCGTTGGCCGCCGCGGTCTATGACAACCTGCCCGGCTATGCCGCACCGCTGTTCGTCCGGCTGGTGCCGTCGCTGGAGGCGACGTCGACATTCAAGAGCCGCAAGGTCGACCTGCGCAATGAGGGTTACGGCGCGGACGGCGCTGACATCAGCGATCCGTTGTACGTGCTGGCCGGCCCCGGCGAGGGCTATGTGCCCTTCTATGGCGAGTACCCGCACGAGGTTGCCGCCGGGAAGCGGCCGAAGGGCTGAGGGACGAAGGCCTGAGGAGCGCTGCCCATGGGGTGGGGAAGCGGCCGAAGGGCTGAGGGACGAAGGCCTGAGGAGCGCTGCCCATGGGGTGGGGAAGCGGCCGAAGGGCTGAGGGGCGGAAAAGGGCGAGCGCACCCCGCCATTTCGTCGATTTCGATGGCTGCCCGATCCGCCAACTAGCCTGGGCAGGGTGACGTCGACATTTTGCGGACGGCCGGTGGCCGGAGACCGTGCGCTGATCATGGCGATCGTCAACCGCACCCCTGACTCGTTCTACGACCGGGGTGCGACATTCGCCGACGAGGCCGCCAAGGCTGCGGCTCATCGCGTTATCGCCGAAGGCGCCGATGTCGTTGACATCGGTGGGGTGAAGGCAGGGCCGGGCAGTGTGGTCGACGCAAACGAGGAGGCCGCCCGCGTGGTGCCGTTCATCGAATGGCTGCGTGGCGCCTATCCCGACCAGCTGATCAGCGTCGACACTTGGCGCTCGTCGGTGGCGAAACAGGCCTGCGCGGCGGGTGCGGACTTGATCAACGATACCTGGGCCGGTGCCGACCCGGCGTTGGCCGAGGTCGCCGCGGAGTTCGGGGCCGGCCTGGTGTGCTCACATACTGGCGGCGCGACACCCCGTACCCGGCCGTTCCGTGTGTCCTATGGGACCACAGTGACCGGTGTGGTCGACGATGTCATCGCTGAGGTCACCGCCGCTGCGGAGCGCGCGGTATCGGTCGGCGTGGCCCGTGATGCCGTACTCATCGATCCGACACACGATTTCGGCAAGAACACTTATCACGGTCTTACTTTGTTGCGCCATGTAAAAGATCTTGTTAAGACCGGATGGCCCGTCCTGATGGCACTGAGCAACAAAGATTTTGTCGGGGAAACTCTGGGTGTGGGTCTGACCGAACGCCTCGAAGGCACCCTGGCCGCGACGGCTTTGGCCGCCGCGGATGGCGCCAGGATGTTCCGGGTGCACGAGGTGGGCCCCACACGGCGCGTGCTGGAGATGGTCGCGTCGATCCATGGTGAGCGTCCCCCCACGCGGACGGTGAGAGGACTGGCATGACAGAACTCGTCGTCAACGACACACTTCCAGGTGATACCTGGTTGTCCGACAAGAGCTGGAACCGCCCCGATTGGACGGTGGCCGAGCTGGTCGCCGCCAAGCGGGGGCGCACCGTCTCGGTTGTGCTGCCCGCGCTGAACGAGGAGGAGACGGTCGGCTCGGTCGTCGACACCATCAGCCCCTTGGTCGGCAGTCTGGTCGACGAGCTGATCGTGCTCGACTCCGGGTCCACCGACGACACCGAGATCCGGGCGATCGCTGCCGGAGCCCGTGTCGTCAGTCGCGAGCAGGCACTGTCGGAGGTGAAGCCCCAACCGGGCAAGGGCGAGGTGCTGTGGCGCTCGCTGGCCGCGACCACCGGGGACATCGTCGCATTCGTCGACTCCGACCTGATCGACCCGGATCCGATGTTCGTGCCGCGGCTGGTCGGTCCGCTGCTCACCGGTGAAGGGATCCACCTGGTCAAGGCTTTCTATCGGCGCCCGCTGAAGGTCAGTGGAAGCGAGGACGCCCATGGCGGCGGCAGGGTGACCGAACTGGTCGCCCGCCCGCTGCTGGCGGCGCTGCGGCCCGAGCTGGGGTGCGTGTTGCAGCCGCTGGGCGGCGAATACGCCGGCACCCGCGAACTGCTCACTTCGGTGCCGTTCGCGCCGGGCTATGGCGTGGAGATCGGGCTGCTCATCGATGCCTACGACCGGCTGGGCCTGAACGCGATAGCGCAGGTGAACCTGGGTGTGCGTGCGCATCGCAACCGGCCGCTGACCGAGCTCGGCGCGATGAGCCGCCAGGTCATCGCCACACTGCTGTCGCGCTGCGGGGTCGAAGACTCCGGGGCGGGCCTCACTCAGTTCTTCGCCGACGGTGACGGGTTCACCCCGAGGACGTCGACGGTGTCGCTGGTCGATCGGCCGCCGATGAACACATTGCGCTGAGCCTCCCGCATTTCGCACCCCTGTCGACGTTTCGCCGCCAGAGGAGCGCGGGGACGGATGTGCTGAACGCCGGTTTCGGCGATCGGTATCGAACGTCTGTCGGCCCGTTAGGGCAATATCGGTGACGTGACGTTGATCCTGCTGTACCTGCTGGTGCTGATCCTGGTCGGTATCGTCCTGTTCGGGGTGGCCAGCCTGGTGTTCGGCCGGGGCGAGCAGCTGCCGCCGCTGCCGCGCGCGACCACCGCGACCGTGCTGCCGGCCTCCGGAGTCACCGGCGCCGATGTCGAGGCCGTCAAGTTCACCCAAGTGCTGCGCGGCTACAAGACCAGCGAGGTGGACTGGGTGCTCGACCGCCTGGGGGCCGAGCTGGACCAGCTGCGCGGTGAGCTCGCCACGGTACGCGCCACGGCCGGCCTCGACGGCCCGGCCGGCCCGCCCAGGTCGGCGGGGGCGGGCGCGCACGCAGCCGCCGGCACCGACGAGGAGCCGGCGTGACCGACCCCGTCGACGGCGGGCGGACACGTTGCGGCTGGGCGGCCGTCGACTCCGCGCTGTACCGCGACTACCACGACCAGGAGTGGGGAAGACCGCTGCGCGGCCGGGTGGCGCTGTTCGAGCGGATCAGCCTGGAGGCCTTCCAGAGCGGATTGTCCTGGCTGATCATCCTGAGGAAACGAGAGAACTTCCGGAAGGCCTTCGGCGGGTTCGACATCGAGACGGTCGCCGGCTACACCGACGGGGATGTTGAGCGGCTGATGGCAGACGTGGGGATCGTGCGCAACCGTGCCAAGATCGAGGCCACCATCGCCAACGCCAGGGCGGCCGCCGACCTCGACGTCGACCTGTCTGACTTGCTGTGGTCCTATGCTCCGCCACCACGGCCACGGCCCAAGACGCCGGCCGACGTGCGTTCGACAAGTCCGGAATCGCATGCGATGGCCAAGGACCTCAAACGCCGCGGGTTCCGTTTTGTTGGCCCGACCACCGCCTACGCGATGATGCAGGCCACCGGGATGGTCGACGACCATGTGCAGTCGTGCTGGGTGCCTGCCCTGGGGAGCTCGTGACGCGGTTGATCGGACCCGCTAGGCCGGGTCTTTCACACGCATGGCCGCAGATAGGGAAGAATAGAATCGAAAACAAGCAGTTCAGTGCTGGATGTGCAGCAGCCATACACCTCCAGCATCGACCGGTCCGTAACCGCGGGCCAGCTCTGATTTGGAGGGAGCACTCGATGGCGGCGATGAAGCCCCGGACCGGAGACGGTCCTCTGGAAGCAACCAAGGAGGGGCGCGGCATCGTGATGCGGGTACCACTGGAAGGTGGCGGCAGGCTCGTCGTCGAGCTGACGCCCGAAGAGGCCGCCGCCTTGGGCGACGAACTCAAGGGCGTCACCAGCTAACTGATCCACCCAGGAAACCCCGCGCGCTTGTGCGGGGTTTCCTCTCTGCCTGGTCGTGCGCCTGGCGGCTATGCCGACACCTTCCGGTAGATCTCCAGTGTTTGTTCGGCGATGTGCGCCCAGGAGAACTCGTCGATGCAGCGCTGACGACCGGCCGAGCCGTAGCGGCGTGCCGTGTCGGGGTCACCCACCAGCGAATTGACCGCCTCGGCGAGCCTGATCTCGAAGCCGGCCGGGTCGCCTGCGTCGTAGTGGACGAGGGCGCCCGTGACACCGTCCGCGACCACCTCCGGGATGCCACCGACGTCGGAGGCGACGACGGCCGTTGCGCAGGCCATCGCCTCCAGATTCACGATGCCCAGCGGTTCGTATACTGACGGGCAGACGAAAGCTGTTGCTGCCGAGAGTATTTCACGGACCTTTCCGATGGGCAGAAACTCCTGCACCCAGAACACACCGCTGCGTTCGCTGGCCAGGTCCGCCACGGCGGCACTGACTTCGGCGGCGATCTCCGGGGTGTCCGGCGCACCGGCGCACAGCACCAACTGGATGTCCGGGGCGAACCGGTGCGCGGCCGCGATCAGGTGCGGCACACCCTTCTGCCTGGTGATCCGGCCGACGAAGGCGACCATGGGCCGGGACGGGTCGACACCGAGCTGGGCCAACACCGACTCGTCGGCCTCCGGCGGCGCCGGGTACCACACATCGGTGTCGATGCCGTTCTTCACCACATGCACCCGGTTGGGGTCCAGGGCGGGGTACACCGCCAGCACGTCATCGCGCATGCCGGAGCTCACCGCGATCACCGCGTCAGCGGCCTCCACGGCGGTGCGCTCGACCCAGAGCGAAACCCGGTAGCCGCCGCCGAGCTGTTCGGCCTTCCAGGGGCGCAGCGGCTCCAACGAGTGGGCCGTCAGCACATGCGGAGTGCCGTACAACAGCGAGGTGATGTGTCCGGCCAGCCCGGTGTACCAGGTGTGCGAATGCACCACCGTGGCCGCTGAGGCGGCGTTGGCCATCACCAGGTCGGCTGACAGCGTCGACAGCGCCGGGTTGGCGCCCTTCAGCGCCGGGTCGGGCTGGTGGACGAAGGCACCGGTCCGCGGCGTACCCATGCAATGCACATCGACCTCACAGAGGCGACGCAGCTGTGCGACGAGTTCCGTCACATGGACGCCCGCCCCCCCGTAGACCTCGGGTGGGTACTCCCGGGTCATCATTGCCACCCGCATACCGCAGACCGTAATGGCAGTGGGCCGCCGGCGCAGCTTTGCGATCAACGTGCTTGTGCCCGAGCACAAGAAGCCCGTCGCGCCGCGGACAGGAGCCGCCAATAGTGCCGATTGGCCTAGCCGTTGTTGTCCGCTGCCACTAGGTTTGAATCATGAGGGAATTGCCACACGTGCTGGGTATTGTCCTGGCCGGCGGAGAGGGCAAGCGACTGTATCCGCTGACAGCGGACCGTGCGAAGCCCGCGGTTCCCTTCGGCGGCGCCTACCGGCTCATCGACTTTGTGCTGTCCAATCTGGTCAACGCTCGATACCTGCGAATCTGCGTGCTCACGCAGTACAAGTCGCATTCGCTGGACCGGCATATCTCGCAGAACTGGCGGTTGTCGGGGCTTGCCGGCGAGTACATCACGCCCGTGCCGGCCCAACAGCGGCTCGGCCCCCGCTGGTACACCGGCTCTGCCGACGCGATCTATCAGTCGCTGAACCTCATCTACGACGAGGACCCGGATTACATCATCATTTTCGGCGCCGACCACGTCTACCGGATGGATCCGGAGCAGATGCTCAATTTCCACATCGACAGTGGGGCGGGCGCCACCGTTGCCGGCATCCGGGTGGGGCGCAACGAGGCGACCGCGTTCGGTTGCATCGACTCCGATGAGTCCGGACGCATTCGTGGTTTCGTCGAGAAGCCGTCCGACCCGCCGGGAACACCGGACGATCCCGAGCAGACGTTCGTGTCGATGGGCAATTACATCTTCACCACCAAGGTGCTCATCGACGCGATCCGCGCCGATGCCGATGATGACAACTCCGATCACGACATGGGCGGCGACATCATCCCGCGCCTGGTCACCGACGGTATGGCCGCGGTCTACGACTTCAACAACAACGAGGTGCCCGGCGCCACCGAACGTGACCACGGATACTGGCGCGATGTCGGAACGCTCGATGCGTTCTACGACGCGCACATGGATCTGGTATCGGTGCACCCGGTCTTCAACCTGTACAACAAGCGCTGGCCGATCCGCGGGGAGTCGGAGAACCTGGCGCCGGCCAAGTTCGTCAACGGGGGATCGGCCCTGGAGTCGGTGGTCGGGGCCGGCAGCATCCTCTCGGCGGCGTCGGTGCAGAACTCGGTGCTGTCCAGCAACGTGGTGGTCGACGACGGCGCCATCGTGGAAGGCAGCGTGCTGATGCCGGGCGTGCGGGTGGGCCGCGGCGCGGTGGTCCGCGGCGCGATCCTGGACAAGAACGTCGTGGTGGGGCCCGGCGAGATGGTGGGTGTCGACCCGGAGAAGGACCGTGAGCGCTTTGCGATCAGCAACGGCGGGGTGATCGCGGTCGGAAAGGGCGTCTGGGTTTAGGACGCTGCGCCACCCGCTGCCGCGCGGGATCGACAGCCAGGCCGCCAGGGGCCTGCTCAGGCCGGGATCACCGGCGCCAGGAGATGTGCGTCATGTGCCGGCCCCCAGTGCAGGGTGATCCGTGCGCACCGTGACCCGGAATAGGCCGCCGGAAACTGCCCGGTCATGGGATTGCGGGGAGCGGGCCACCGCCCGGCAACCACCAAGCGCAGCTGTTCACCGGCGCGGAACAGGGTTGCCGAGGGGAGCAACGCCACGTCGACGGCGACGATCTCGCCCGGTGTCACCGGCTGCGGCCGGGTGCAGGCGGGCACCGGTTCCCAGGGCTGGGAGAGGCTGGGGTCCAATTCGCGCAGTGAAACTCGTTGCCAGCCCGTGGTCACCCGGTCGCGGCCGTAGCCGTACGCCCCTTCGAACGGGACGAACCGGCCGCCGCGCCATTTCTCGACGCCGACGAACAGGTTGGCGTCGTCGCCGCCCTGGATCTGCACCCACAGCCGCACCGACATCGGGCCGGTCAGCTCGGTGTCCTCCGGGGTGGTCCAGGTGAAAGCGGCTGCGTGGGAACGGGGCCTGAACCCGATGCTTCCGGTCATGGTCGGTGCCTGGGTGCTCAGCGCGCCCGGGTGCGACAGGTACAACGGACGCCATTGGGTGCGAGCCAGCGGCCATTCCCCCTCGCTACGCACCGCCGCGATGGTCTGCCGATCCTCCCGGACCTCCAATCGAACTGTGTGAGAGGGTGTTTCGGCTTCGGCACCGTCGAGTGCGGTACGGATGAACGACAGCTGGTCCGCTCGTGCGGCCGCCGAATAGTAGGTCGCCCATTTGCCTCCCCGGTGGGTGTAGAGGTGTGCAACGGTCGAACTGGTGCGTTGGAAGGCTCGAAACGAGCCCCGGGTGTGCAGGTTGTGATCGGAGAAACTCCCACAGACCAGCATCGGGACGGTGATCGCCGACAGATCAGGCACCAGCGACCGCCAGAATTCGTCACGCAGCGGGTGGGTGTCGCCGCTGGCGACGACGTCATAGCTCTGCCTGGTGGTGCGGCGCACCCCGGCCGCCCACATCCGGATGAATCCCTTCTCCCGCACACCACCGGGAAATGCCAGATCCCGGTAGACGTCGGTGATCCCCTCCCACGGAACAATCGCCTTGAGCGCGGGCGGTCGCAGCGCGGCTGCGGCGTACTGGCTGATCGCCAGGTAGGACACTCCTGTCATGGCGACGCGCCCGTCGCTCCAGGGCTGCTCGGCGGCCCAGCCGATGATGTCGCAGGTGTCCTCGGCCTCTTGGCGGGACAGCAGCTTGCCGGTGCCCTCCGAGGTTCCACAGCCCCGCAGGTCGGCGTTGACCACGGCGAAGCCCTGGGCCACCCACCACGCCGGGTCGGGAGCCTCCCAGGTGGTCAACGACGAGAAGGTGACCGGATGCGGCTGGCGCAGCATCCGGTACTGCGGTGAGAACGTCCAGCGGTTGCGGCGCCGGATGGGAAGGTTGTCCTTGCCGTACGGGTGCGCACACAGCAACACCGGCCTTCCGATGTCCCCGGGCGGGCGGAACACGTTGACGCGAAGCACGGTTCCATCGCGCGTGGTCACCTCGGCATCGCGTTCGATGACGATGTCGTCGGGCGGTTCGGTCACCGTGACCGGAGGGGCGGCGATGCCGCGCACCCGGGCCAGCGCGTACCGCAACCGTCCGGGCCTTCGCCACGGTGTGTCCAGAGCCGGCGGAATCTGTTGTCGCACCACGAAGGTCACACTAGTCGCGCTCACCAGGCGAGCGGCACCAATCGGTAGCGCACTTTCTGCATGTACCCGCGGTAGCCGGCCAACTCCTCGATGAGCAGGCTCTCCTCGTCGAGGATGCGGACACACAACAGCGCGACACCCGGGATGACGATGAGCAGTGCCCAGTACGAGCCGAGCGCGAGCGGCATGCCGAGCATCAGGATTGCCGTCCCGAAGTACATCGGATGGCGCACGAACCCATACAGGCCGGTGGTGACCAGCGGCTGGCCGTCTTCGACAGTGATGTTCGCGGCCGCATAACGGTTTTGGACGACCACGAGCATCGCCAGGCCCAGGCCCGTCGCGACCAGGACGTCGCCGAGCACCGAGACGACGGCGGGCACGTGCGACCAGCCGAACCGGTAGTCGATCGCCGATACGACCAGCAGCGCTGCGGATGTCGCGAATGTCCCCACTATCACGGCTTTCTGTACGGGCCGGGTTTCGGCCGTGGGCCCGGCGTGGGTGCGGCGCTCCAGCGCGGCTGGATCCTTTCGGCTCAGATAGACGCTGGGCCCCAATGCCGTGAAGGAGAACACGGCGAGGAAAGCCCAGCCGCGCCAGTAGTTCAGCGTTCCGGCGGGAAGGAACAACAGCGCGGCGAACACCGCGGTGCCGAGGAGCGCGGACATCGCGGTTCGAAGAGCAGCTGCCATCGTTCCTCCTAGACGGCGTCGCGCCGACGGTAGAGCAGCCCGGCCACCAGCGTGAGCCCGGCCGCGATGCTGGTCATCGCGGCCAGTGCCGGGACGGAAATCGACGACGGTGCGGTGGTGCGGGCGATCGGGGAGGCGTCGATGAGCCAGGGTGGCAGCCTCAACAACGCACCGAGGTACAGCCCCGTCACCACGAACGTCACCGCCACCCAGCCGATGCCGGGATGCCGCAGCGCCACGCCGAGTGCGGCGATGGCGGCCACGACTGCCATCGCCGGCAGAAAGGCCAGCGCTGCGCCGGTCAGTCGCAGAGTCGTCATCGGCTCACCGGAAGTCAGTCCCGCCCCGAGGCCGTTGCCCAGTCCGGCGCACATGAGCAATACCGTGGCCCCGGCCAGCGCCGCCGCCACGGCCGACAGCAGCCAGCGCCAGCGCGAGACCGAGCCGGCCAGCACCGCCTCGGCCACGCCGGACTGCTCGTCCCGGGACAGCCGCACGATGACCGACACGACGTAGGCGGTGGTCGCGGCGGCCAGGAACTGCGTCATCGTGGTGTACACGCCGTCGGCGCCCTGCGCGGACAGCAGGCGCGCGACGAGTTCGTTGCCCCTCGCGGTGTCCAGTAGCGATTTGGTCATCGAGCCGAAGGCTGCCCCGGATACCAGCAACGCGATCGACCAGCTGATCATCTGTCCACGCTGCAGGGTCATCTGCAGTCCGAAGACACCGCCGACCGGGCGGGCGTTGGGATGCTGGCCCGAGGTGGCCAGCGTCGCGTCGTCGTACTGGCGTCGATTCTCCAGCACCAGCGCCGCGGTAGTGAGCCCCACGGCCAGCGCCGCCAAGAGCGCCAACGGCCACCAGCGCAGCGCCACGAAGGCGCGCATCTGCTGTGCCCAGGCGATCGGGGAGAACCAGCTCAGCGTGCTGCCGGAGTTGTCGATGACGTCGCCGGCGCCACGGACCAGCACCGCGGCCGCCAGGGCGCCCATCGCGGCGCCCGTGGCGGTTCGGGCCTGTCGCCACAGCTGGGCGCTCACCGCGGCCAGCGCGCCGAAGACCAGTGCCACCGTGGTGATACCGAGGCACATGGCTGCGCTTCCGGCTACTGCAAGGCCGGTCGCCACCATGGCGATCGTCAGGGTCATCGCCAGGACCGCGTCGACCCCGGCCACGACGATCAGCGCCGCAGTGGTGCGTGCGTGCCTGCCAACCACCGATGAGAGCAGCAATTCGGCCGCGCCGCTTTCTTCTTCGGCGCGGGTATGGCGGATCATCGTGAGAATCGCCAGGATCGAGGTCGCGACGATCAGGCTCAGCATCAGCTCGTTGGCCATCATCACGCCCAGGTCGGTCTCGTTGCGGCCAAACATGGGGCCACCCAGGACGATCCCGGCCGGGGTCTTGAGCAGGTCGACACGTGCTTGCCGCTGGGCTTCGCCTGGGTAGGCCAGCTTGATGGCATTGGGTGTGTAGACCATGGTCAGCGTCAGGATCACGATCCACACCGGCAGCCGCACGCGGTCACGACGCAGTGCGAAGCCCACCAGCGCAGCCGTTCCGGCCAGCGTCGAACGGGCCGGCGGGGCCTGATGGCGACCCCGTGCCACGAGGGCGGTCATCGGCCGGTGCCGTGGTACTCGCGCAGGAACAGGTCTTCCAGCGAGGCCGGGGTGACTGTCAGGTCGATGATGCCCAGCCGGGTCAGCTGATCCACGATGTGGCCGAGGCTGTCTCGGTCCACCGAGAACCTGACCTGTCCGTCGCGGACCGCGAAGTCGTGGACGTGCGGCGAGCGGCGTAGCGCGCCGGTGTCACCGCGGGTACGGACCGTCACCGTCGTCCGCATCAGGTGCCGCAATTGGGCCAGCGACCCGGTTTGCACGGTGCGTCCGGCCCGGATGATGGTCACTGTGTCGCAGAGTTTCTCGACCTCGGCAAGGATGTGGCTGGACAGCAGGACCGCTGCGCCCCGGTGGGCGACCTCGGCGACGCACTCCTGAAAAGCCCTTTCCATCAACGGGTCGAGTCCGGAGGTCGGCTCGTCGAGGATGTAGATGTCGGCGACGGTGGAGAACGCCGCGACGAGTGCGACCTTCTGCCGGTTGCCTTTGGAGTAGGTTCGGGCCTTCTTGTGCGGGTCGAGTTCGAAGCGCTCGATGAGCTGGTTGCGTCGGCCGGTGTCGGCGCTGCCGCGCAGGCCGGCCAGGAAGTCGATGGCCTGCGCGCCGGTCAGGTTGGGCCACAGTGTGACGTCACCGGGGACGTAGGCGATGCGCCGGTGCAGGGCGACGGCATCGTGCCAGGGATCTCGGCCCAGCAACCGCACGCTACCGGCCTCGGCGCGCAGCAGTCCCAGCAGGACGCGGATGGTGGTGGACTTGCCCGCTCCGTTGGGTCCGAGAAAGCCGGTGACAGAACCGGGCCGCACCGTCAGGTCCAAGCCGTCGAGGGCGCGGGTCTGTCCGAATGTCTTGACCAGGCTGTGGATTTCGACTGCCGCCGGCTCAGTGTACGTCGTCGTGTTCGGCGTGGATGTTGTCGTCACGGACTTCTCCTAGGTGCTCTGTCCCGGACTCGCTCGGTGCCGCAAAGGCGTGGAACATCGTGGGGTCGGCGAGCAGACCCTCGGTATAGACCTCCAGGGCGGGCAGCGTCATCTCGTCGGCGTAGTCGCGCAGCACAGCACGCAGATCCGTCGGGTTGTCGTGCAGTTGCAGGTAGAGCAGGAACGCGCCGCCGCCCGCCATCGCAAGGAATCTGGCCCGGGCCGCGGGGTCGCGGCTGGGTTTGACCGTGCCGGCACGCACACCCTCGTCGAGGTAGCCTTCGGCGTTGTCGATCATGGTGCGCCACAGCGTCTTCGCGAGTTCACCGCCGGCCTGCATACTGCGAACGAGGTAGGCCATCAGCGGGGCGTACGACTCGATTTCGGCTACCTGAGCCAACCAGGTGGCCGGATCGGCCGACTGGATGGCTTTGGATTTCTCGTTGCGGATCTCCTCGGCGACGTAGTCGTCGCACGCCTTGCGCAGGCCCTCCTTGGAGCCGAAGTGGTGCATCACCAGCCCGGGGCTGACGCCGGCGGATTCGGCGATCGCCCGCACACCCACGTCGAATCCGCGCGTACCGAACAGTTCGATGGCGGAATCCCGGATCCGGGCCGCCGTCGTCAAGTCGGTTGAACGCACGTTCAATACATTAAACGCTCGTTCAACCAGCGGTCAAGGATGGACCTGGCATGTGGTGGGTGGGTGTTGTGCGGCCGGCCCTCAGTCGCGGGCGGCGACCAGGATGCCGTCGCCCAGCGGCACCAGCACCGGAGTGAGCCGTTCGTCCTCGGCGATCAGTCTCGCGGCTTCCCGTACGGCGGTGACCTCGGCGTCGTTTGCGGCCGGATCCCCGGCACGGCCACCGAGGGCGGCCCGATGAACGACGATTACTCCGCCGGGGCGCAGCAGTCGGACACCCTCGACGACGAAGGCTGGCTGGTCTGCGGGGGCGCCGTCGATGAGCACCAGGTCGTAGGACTCATCGGCGAGGCGGGTGAGCACCTCCTGCGCGCGCCCGGCGATGAGCCGCGTTCGCGACGGACCGACACCGGCCTCGGTGAACGCCTGCTTGGCGATGCGCTGGTGTTCGGGCTCGATATCGATGGTGGTCAGGACACCGTCATCCCGCATGCCGGACAGCAGCCACAGTCCGCTGACCCCCGCCCCGGTTCCCACCTCGACGACGGCCTTGCCGCCGGCCATGCGTGCCAGCACACTCAGCAGCGCGCCCACCGCCGGTGTCACCGCGCCGGCGCCCGCGTCCACTGCCCGCTCCCGAGCCGCCGCGACGATGGCGTCCTCGGAGATCGAGCCCTCGGCGTGGGCCAGGACCCGCTCGGCTCGGCTCGGCCCGGGCCGGCCCGTCTGGTCGTCGGTGGTGGCCATCCTCAGCAGCGTAAAGCCAACCGGATCGGGGCGCGGGCAGGCGCGCCCAGTTGTGGCGACACGCCGAAGCTGAAGCGGGGTCAATAACCCGGCTAAAATGGCATCGGCACAGCATAGAGAAGATAACGAAACCATTTCTCAGCGAAAGCTCAGTTTGCTCATATGCCCGCCACACCGCGGTGGGGAACGGTATCGAGCATGGAACGCCCGGATCGCCGGATGGGGAATACACCCGATGGCGCACGTGTTCTGTCAGTTGATGCGTTCAACGGCAGCGAGCCGTTCACGCTGGACAGCCAGGAGGATCTGACGAGCACCACACTGATGGCCCCGAGCACCATGTCGCACCCGGAACGGTACGGCGACGGGCAGTGGGTCGAAACGTCCGACGAATTGCAGGGCACCGCGGTATTCGATGCAACGGGCAACCGGGCGGCGATGCCGTCCTGGGATGAACTGGTGCGTCAACATGCCGACCGGGTATACCGGCTGGCCTACCGGCTGTCGGGTAATCAGCAGGACGCCGAGGACCTCACCCAGGACACGTTCATCAGGGTGTTCCGGTCGGTCCAGAATTACCAGCCCGGCACATTCGAGGGCTGGTTGCACCGCATCACCACGAACCTGTTTCTCGACATGGTCCGTCGCCGCAGCCGTATCCGGATGGAGGCACTGCCCGAGGACTATGACCGGGTTCCCGCCGATGAGCCCAACCCCGAGCAGATCTATCACGACTCGCGTCTTGGCCCCGATCTGCAGGCTGCACTGGATTCGCTGCCGCCGGAATTCCGCGCCGCGGTGGTCCTGTGCGACATCGAGGGTCTGTCCTACGAGGAGATCGGCGCCACCCTGGGCGTCAAGCTCGGCACCGTGCGCAGCCGGATCCACCGCGGCCGCCAGGCGCTGCGGGACTACCTCGCGCATTCGGGCGGGCGCGAAATGAGCGACATTCCCGCCCAGCGGGCCTGAGCCACACATCGGCCGTGTTGGCCGTCATGCCATGTCATACCGCCGTTCGCGCGCTACATTCGACCTTAGCGCCGCGAACGTTCGACGCGATCGAGAGAGGGGCCGGTGATGGTCGACCGTGGACATGTGTTCCGTCGAGCGTTCTCCTGGCTTCCTTCGCAGTTCGCCTCGCAGAGCGATACCCCGATTGGTGCACCGCGCCGGTTCGGCTCGACGGAGCACCTCTCCACCGAAGCCATCGCCGCCTATGTCGACGGCGAACTGCGCATGTCCGCGCATCTGCGCGCCGCCCACCATCTGTCGCTATGCCAGCAGTGCGCCACCGAGGTCGAGGCCCAGGGCCAGGCCCGTGCGGCGCTGCGGGATTCCCACCCGGTCAACATCCCGAGCACTCTGCTGGGGACGTTGTCGCAGATCCCGCACTCCACGGCCGACCAGCCGGTGACGCCGCCGCCAGCGGTTGCGGACCAGTTAGCTGACGGCACGACACGTGACCGGCGAAAGCGCCGGTAGGGTGGATGTGAAGTCGAGCAGCGGATGCTCATGCCCGTAGTGCGCGCGTTCTCTTCTGAGCGCTTGGATAGAGGTTGACTTGAGCCCCAATCAGGACAGTTCCGGCGGCGGCCACCGGCTGGCGCCGCGCCCCATCTCCCGCCCGCCGGTCGATTCGGCCTCCACCAGCACGTTCGGGCGCCCGCAAGGTGTCAACGGTTCGTTTGTCGCCGAGGAACTGCGGCCGGCCAAGTATCGCCAGGACGGGGAGTTCAAGCCCAGTGACGCCCCGGCCGACCCGGTGCTGGAGGAGGCGTTCGGGCGCCCCCATCCCGGTGGTGAGTCGTTGCAGCGGCACCCGGCCGACGCCGGCGCCCTCGACGGGGACAAGGACGTGTTCACCGAGTCCGACGACCCGTGGCGTGACCCGGGTGCGGCGGCCGCGCTGGGCACCCCGGCCATGGCCAGACTGGCCCCGGCCGCGTCGGTGGAGCCGAAGGGCAAGCTGGGTGTGCGGGACGTGCTGTTCGGCGGGCGCGTGTCGTACGTTGCCCTGGCCGTGCTGGGCATCGTCGCGCTTCTGATCGGAATCGCCGGCGGCTGGGTGGGCCGCAAGACGGCCGAGGTCGTCGAGGCTTTCACCACCTCCAAGGTGACGTTGTCGACCAGCAGTAACGGCGGGGTTCCCGAAGGTCGTTTCGCCAAGGTAGCCTCCTCGGTGGCTGACTCCGTCGTCATGATCGAGTCGGTCAGCGACAACGAGGGCGCGCAGGGCTCCGGCGTCATCATCGACGGCCGCGGCTACATCGTCACCAACAATCACGTCATCTCGGATGCTGCGAACAACCCGAGCAAGTTCAAGACCACGGTGGTGTTCAACGACGGCTCCGAGGTCCCGGCCAACCTCGTCGGTCGCGATCCCGAGACGGACCTGGCCGTGTTGAAGGTCGACAACGTCGACAACCTCACGGTGGCGAAGTTCGGTGACTCCGACAAGGTGCATGTCGGCGACGAGGTGATCGCCGCCGGCGCCCCGCTGGGCCTGCGCAGCACCGTCACGCACGGGATCGTCAGCGCGCTGCACCGCGCTATTCCGTTGTCGGGTGACGGGTCGGATACCGACACGGTCATCGACGCCATCCAGACCGACGCCTCGATCAACCACGGGAACTCCGGCGGTCCGCTGATCAACATGGATTCCCAGGTAGTTGGCATCAACACCGCAGGAAAGTCGTTGTCCGACAGTGCAAGTGGCCTCGGTTTCGCGATCCCGGTCAACGAGGTCAAGACCACTGCCGAGACGCTGATCAAGGACGGCAAGATCTCGCATCCGACCCTCGGGCTGACCGCACGCTCGGTCAACAACGACCTCGCCGAGGGCGCACAAGTGGCCAACGTGGAGGCGGGCGGGCCCGCCCAGAAGGCCGGCATCCTGGAGAACGACGTCGTGATCAAGGTCGGCGATCGCAAGGTCGATGACGCCGACGAGCTCGTCGTCGCGGTGCGGCAACTGAAGATCGGTCAGGACGCCCCGGTCGAGGTCCTTCGAGACGGCCGCAAGGTCACGCTGACAGTCAATCCGGCCCCGGACAGCTAACGCGATGTTCGCCAACGTCGGGTGGGGCGAGATGCTCCTGCTGGTGGTTGTCGGGCTGGTCATTCTCGGCCCGGAGCGGCTGCCCGGTGCCATCAGGTGGACGTCGAACGCGCTGCGGCAGGCTCGTGACTACATCAGTGGCGCCACCAGCCAGCTGCGTGAGGATCTCGGACCGGAGTTCGACGATCTGCGTCAGCCGCTGTCCGAGCTGCAGAAGCTGCGTGGCATGACGCCCCGGGCAGCGCTGACCAAACATCTGCTCGACGGCGACGACTCGTGGCTTACCGGGGCATTCGACGCGCCGCAGGAGAAGCCACAGAGCGCACCGATGCCGCCGGCGACGGCGCAAGGCCCGCAACCATCACCTGAGCCGGTGCCGCCCGGCGCCCCCGCGCCCTTCGATTCCGACGCGACCTGACGCCGGGCCCGGCGCGAAACCGCGCCTTTCAGCGGCCGGCCGGATCCAATCCGAGCGACATCCCCGCCAGGCCCCGGCGGCGGGCCGAGAGCTTGTCGGCGATGCCGCGCAATTCCTTGCTTGCTGCCGAGTCGCAGGCCGACAACACCAGCGGTACACCCGAGTCACCGGCGGCCACCAGCGCCGGGTCCAGCGGGACCTGGCCGAGCAGCGGCACCTCGCCGCCCACGGCCTGAGTCAACCGCTCGGCCACCTGCCGGCCGCCTCCCTCGCCGAAGATCTGCATCGTGGTGCCGTCGGGCATCACCAGCCCCGACATGTTCTCGACCACCCCGACGATGCGCTGTCTGGTCTGCAGGGCGATGACGCCCGCCCGTTCGGCCACTTCGGCGGCCGCAATCTGCGGCGTCGTCACGACCAGGATCTCCGCGCCCGGAATCAGCTGAGCGACCGAGATCGCCACGTCGCCGGTGCCTGGGGGCAGGTCGAGCAGCAGCACGTCCAGGTCGCCCCAATAGACGTCGGCAAGGAACTGCTGCAGCGCGCGGTGCAGCATCGGCCCGCGCCACACCACCGGCGTATTGCCCTGGGTGAACTGGGCGATCGAAATGACCTTCACCTCATGGGCGATGGGCGGCACGATCATCGACTCGACCATGGTCGGTCGGTCGCTGGTTCCCATCATCCGCGGCACGGAGTGCCCGTAGATGTCGGCGTCGAGCACGCCGACGGACAGCCCACGTGCCGCCATCGCCGCGGCGAGGTTGACGGTGACGCTGGATTTGCCGACGCCGCCCTTGCCGGAGGCGACGGCATACACCCGAGTCAGTGAATTCGGTTGGGCGAACGGGATGACGGGCTCCGGGGCGTCGCCGCGAAGCTGCTTGCGCAGCTCGGTGCGCTGCTCGTCGCTCATCACGTCCAGGCTGACGGTGACCGCCCCGGTTCCCGGTACATCGGCCACGGCCTGGGTGACCCTCTGAGTGATCTCCGTCTTCTTGGGGCACGCGGCTGTCGTCAGGTAGATCTCGACGTGCACCGCACCCTGGTCGCCGACGGCGATGCTCTTGACCATGTTCAATTCGGTGATCGGGCGCCTGAGCTCGGGATCGATCACCTTGGCCAAAGCGGCTCGGACGGCGCTTTCCAGGTCGTCACGCTCGTTGTTGTGTTCGGACATCAACGCCGAGTCTAGACGGTATGGGGAGGCTGGGGCCTCGCCACATGTGAACGTGGGTTGCCTGTCAGGAATCAGGTCCTGGCCGGTAGAGCCACAGATGTGGATGGAGGCCCCAGTGAAGGATCATCGTACGAGTGT
>Ga0210086_1000223_pt1 | contig 35706 bp, 37 predicted proteins | sample China_Galinas_PW_3_FD_184867 | JGI IMG/M metagenome (GOLD analysis project Ga0210086, IMG submission 184867) | Wetland microbial communities from San Francisco Bay, California, USA, that impact long-term carbon sequestration - China_Galinas_PWB_D2... | ecosystem: Environmental > Aquatic > Marine...
GGTGGCGAGCCGCTGGAGGCATTGCACCTGACTGATCTGGTGCTGGCGGTCGATGGTGACGACCTTGATGCCCGATCGGTCGCCATCCAAGCACACGAAAAGTTGCTGGCCGGCAAGGAGAACTTCTGGGAGAAGGCGTGGCTGCACCACGCCATCGACGAACTGAGGACAACGCCATGAACACCCTGAATTTCGACTTCAGCGGCGCCAACGTCCTGGTCACAGGTGGCACCAGCGGGATCGGCAACGCGATCGCCAACTCATTCGCCAGCTCCGGCGCCGCCGTCACGATAACCGGAACCCGGTCATCAGCCGCGGACTACGACGGCGACCTCGGCACATTCACCTACCGGCAGTGCCAGATCGCCGATCCGGCGTCGATCGACTCGCTGATCGGCTCACTAGGCGAACTCGATGTCCTCGTCAACAACGCGGGCGGCCCCTACCCCGCGGGCGACGAATGGGATCCCGACGGGTATACGGCTTCGGTCGCCCAGAACATGTTGGGGCCCATGCGACTCACCATGGGATGCCATGACCGGCTGAAGGCGAGTACTGCTCCGGGAGGCGCGAGCGTCGTCAGCATCGTCTCGATGTCGGCGTTCCGCTCGGCGATGTTCGTGCCGGGTTACGCATCGTCGAAAGCCGGCCTGATGGCCTTGACGATGAACCTTTCCCGCCGCTGGGCTCAGGACGGCATCCGCGTCAACGCGGTCGCGCCCGGCTTGATCGACACCCGAATGACCCATCCCGCCTTGAGCATTCCCGAAGTAACCGATATCGAGATCGGCTTTCACACCCCACTGGGCCGATGGGGCACGCCCGACGACTGTTCCGGCGCGGTGCTGTTTCTGTGCAGCGACGCCGCTGCCTTCATCACCGGTACCAGCATCGCCGTCGACGGCGGATACCTCACGGTCTGAAACGAGAAGTCAGGAGATACACGTGGGCGAATTCGATTCCGTCTCGGCACCAGACGATGTGCTGAAATTGGCGCAACAACGCACCGGCCTCAGTGAGATCGACGGCCAGAGTTGGCGACCCGGACTCGCGATCCTGCTCGAGGAACTGAACGCCTCTCTGGTGGTCACGCCCTCGGGACGCGACCACCAGATCGACACCTACGTCACGGCGCTGAGCAATCGGCTGCAAGTGCACGACTACGTGCTCAAGCACCCGGAGGTGCTCGACGAGACGATCGAGCGTCCGCTGGTCACGCTCGGCATGCCACGCACCGGAACCACGGTGGTCAGTTACCTCTTGGACCAAGATCCACGTCGGCGCTCATTGCTGCATTGGGAATGCGTGCACCCGGTTCCGCCCGCCACCACCGAGACGCTGCGCACCGACCCGCGATGTCTGGCGTTGCTCGAGCAGCAGAGGCAGATCATCGCGTTCGTGAAGGAAGCGAAGATGCCGATGGTGCACTGGGAGGATGCGGACGGCCCGACCGAGGACATGTTCATCCACAACGCCGATTTCCAAGCGCTGTCCTGGGATGCGTGGTCACCGACGGCCAGATACGGCGACTGGCTCATCGACGAAGCCGACATGACCAGCACATACGAGTACCAGAAGCGGGTGCTGCAGGTTCTGCAGTCGAAGGCCCCCGGCATCTGGAGCTTGAAGATGCCGTCCCATTCGGTCCACGTCGAGGCGCTGCTCAAGGTTTTCCCGGATGTTCGGATGGTATGGGCGCATCGCGACCCGTACAGGGCGACCGGGTCGCTGTGCAACATGTGGATGGTGCCGCAGAAGATGGCGATGAGCGAAGCCGACATCGACCGAAATGCACTGGGCCGCAAGGCGGCACGGCAGATGCAGGCCCACGTCGAGCGGCCGCTGCGGGCGCGAGAGCGCATCGGAGACCACCGCTTCTTCGACATGTATTACCACGAGATGATGCGCGACCCGATGGACGTCATGCGGCGCCTGTATGAGTGGGCCGGCGACGAACTCACTTCTGACGCCGAGGCCTGGATGCAGAAGTGGCTGACCGAACATCCGCAGGATCTATTTGGACCCAACAAATACACCCTCGACGAGTACGGCCTCTCGGTCGAGATGCTCGAGCCGGTCTTCGCGGAGTACCTGGCTACCTTCGACATCGAGCTCGAGCGATGAAAGTTTCGATGGTGACCGGGCCCGGAGAGACACAGGTGGTCGACGTACCCAAGCCCCAGGTGGGGCCCAACGACGTGCTGGTCAAGATGCGCGCCTGCGGGATCTGTGGGTCCGACGCGTTCTACATTTCCATCGGAGGCGTCCCTCCCCGGCAGGGTGAGACGCCACTCGGCCACGAGCCCGCCGGCGAAGTCGCCGAGGTCGGTGCCGGCGTCACCGGCATCTCGGTCGGCGATCACGTCGTCGTCAACCCGATGGCCGCGCCCAGCGGAATCATCGGCAACGGCGGCGCTCACGGTGCGCTCGCGGAGTACCTACTGGTCGAAAACGCCGCGCGCGGAAAGACGCTGGAGGTGGTGCCCAAACACATCCCGTGGGAGGTCGTCGCGCTGAACGAGCCGATGGCTGTTTCGCGGCACGCGGTCAACCGCACCCAACCCAAGCCGTCGGACAAAGTCGTGGTGTTCGGCGCCGGCCCGATCGGACTTGGCGCGACGATCGCGTACAAGTCGCTCGGGGTGAGCCACGTGGTGATCGCCGATCTCATTCCGGCTCGCCTGGAGAAGGCGTTGAAGGTGGGCGCCGACGCGGTGATCAACTCCGCCGACGAGGACGTGCTCCAACGGTTGATCGAGCTGCACGGCGACGGCGAGGCGATGTTCCCTGGCAAGGCCGGCACGGACATTTATCTCGACGCCGCCGGCGCTCCGGCGGTGATCAGCGCCGCCCTGACGGCCGCCAAGAACGGCGCCAGGCTCGGCGTGGTCGCCGTGCACAAAGAACCCATGCCGGTCGACTTCATCAACATCATGAGCAACGAGATCACCATCGTCGGCTCGATGGGGTACCCCACCGAGATCTTCGAAGTCACCCGCGACATCGTCGCCAACTGGGAGAAGTACTCGGTGATCGTCAGCCACACCATTGCCTTCGACAATGTCGGGGAAGCGCTTCGGACGGCCGCCACGCCGGGCGCCGCCGACAAGGTCGTCGTCACCTTCGACTGAGTTGCCGTGCGAATCCGAGGGAAGAGAGCCGTAATCGTCGGCGGCGCATCGGGATTCGGACGCGCGAGCGCCGAAGCGTTTGCCGAGCGCGGAGCGACCGTCGCAATCCTGGACCTGCCGAATTCGGCCGGCCGGCAGGTCGCCGACGCGCTGGGCGGCGCGTTCTATCCGGCCGACGTGACCGACTTCGCAGGTACCGAGCGAGCGCTGCAGGAGGCGGTGCAGTGGCTCGATGGTCTGCACATCGCAGTCACCACCGCAGGAGGCGGCGGACCAGCCCAGCGTACGTTCGACGAATCAGGGCCACACGACTTGGGTGCGTTCCGCGCCATCCTCGATCTCAATGTGGTCGCCACGTTCAACGTGAGCCGGCTTGCCGCCTCGCACATGAGCCATAACGAGGCCGAAGATGGCGAACGCGGCGTCATCGTGAACACCTCGTCGCTGGCCGCTTTCGGCGGACAGGCCGGACTCGTCGCCTACACCGCTTCGAAAGCAGCGATCGCAGGCATGTGCCTGACGATGGCCCGTGACCTCGGCGACTTGGGAATCAGGGTGATGGCGATTGCCCCCAGCTTGTTCGCGACGGGCATGACTGCTGGTGTTCCCGACGACCTGGCAGCTGCGCTCACACGGGACGCTCCGTTCCCCCGCCGGCTCGGCCGTCCCGAGGAATACGCTCAGCTCGTCATCGCGATCGTGGAGAACCAAATGCTCAACGGCCAATGCCTTCGACTGGATGCCGGGGTACGCCGCTAGCGGAAAGTGCCGCAACCACCAGTTAAATCAATCGCTTGATTTAATGTCTACGTCGGTGTTCACTTGAGCGCGTGCCAATGACGGGCCGAGTTGACGGCAGGGTCGCATTCATCACGGGCGCGGCCCGCGGCCAGGGCCGCAGCCACGCCGTGCGGTTGGCGCAGGAGGGCGCCGACATCATCGCCGTCGACATCTGCACACCGATCGAGAACACGGTCTATCCACCGTCGACGCCCGAGGACCTTGCGCAGACCGCCGAACTGGTCAACGGACTCGGTCGACGCATCGTGACGGCCCAGGTGGACGTGCGCAACTACGACGCACTGAAAGCCGCCGTGGACAGCGGCGTGGAGCAACTCGGCCGGCTCGACATCATCGTCGCCAACGCCGGCATCGGCAACGTCGGCAACATGCTGCACAAGATCCGCGAGCACATCTGGCAGGACATGATCGACGTAAACCTGTCCGGTGTGTGGAAAACGGTGAAAGCCGGTGTGCCGCATATCATCGCGGGTGGCCGTGGCGGATCGATCATTTTGACCAGCTCCGTCGGCGGCATGAAAGCCCTGGCATACACGGGTCACTACATCGCCGCCAAACACGGCGTCGTCGGCCTGATGCGATCGTTCGCGGTGGAGCTCGGCCAGCACATGATCCGGGTCAACTCGGTGCATCCCACTCAGGTCAACACACCGATGGCGATGAACGAGGCGACATTTCGGCTGTTTGCCCCGCACAAGGAGAATCCCGGTCCCGAGGACTTCGCGCCGGTGTCCCAGATGATGCACACGCTGCCGGTGCCGTGGGTGGAACCCGTCGACATCAGCAATGCCGTCCTCTTCTTTGCCTCTGACGAATCCCGCTACGTCACAGGCGTTCAGCTTCCCGTCGATGCGGGCAGCCTACTCAAGTAATCACTAGGAACTGGAGACGCGAGATGCCGGAATACGACTACGAAGAGCTCAAGAAGGAAGCCGAGCCGTTCATCAAGTTCGAGAAGGACGTCAAGAACAGGATCGCCTACATCACGTTTGACCGGCCCGACGCCCAGAACTCCACGACATTGGGCATGCGGCAGAACTATGCCGACCTGATCCACAAATGCAACGTCGACGACGATGTGAAGGTCGTCGTGATCAGAGGCGAGGGACCGGATTTCGGCAGCGGTGGAGACCTGCCCGAACAGCGGGGCATGCTGGAAAACCCCGGCATGCCGCTGCTGCACGAGCTCGCGATCAACGACGACGACGTCAAGTACCCGCCCGGTGGGTCTTACCGCTACCTGTCCACCGTCACCGACTTCTACGCGAAGACGCGCGCCGGCAACAGGCCGCTGCAAGAGCTGCGGAAGGTGAGCATCATCGAGGCCAAGGGCTACTGCTACGGCTGGCATTTCTATCAAGCCGGCGACGCCGACCTGATAGTCGCCTCCGACGACACCCTTTTCGGTCATCCCGCTTTCCGCTACGTCGGCTGGGGACCTCGGCTCTGGTGGTGGGTGGAGACCATGGGCCTACGGAAGTTTTCCGAAATGCTGTTCACCGGGCGCCCTTTCACGGCCAAGGAGATGTACGAGTGCGGCTTCGTCAACAGCGTCGTCCCGCGTGAGAAGCTGGAAGAAGAGACTCTGAAGTACGCGATGGCGTGCTCGCGGTCGCGTCCCACCGACACGGTGGCGGTGCAGAAGACCTTCCTCGAGTTGTACAAGCAGTACCGCGGTGAGTATTTCGGCAGTCTGCTCACCGGCATGGTCGAGGGAATGCTTCCGATGATCCAGAACGACCGCGACAACGACGTGGACCTGACCGAGGGCACGTTCGAAAAGGGACTCAACAACGTCGTCAAGGACAACGACATGAACTTCCCACCCGAGTGGCGCCTGAGCCGGTCCGGGCGGCAGAAGCCCTAACACGCGAAAGGCACCGTATGTCGGCCTTGCGTGGCGTCCGGATCGTCGAGTTGGCCGAGGCAGTCGCCGGCGAGTATTGCGGCAAGCTGCTCGCCGACTTCGGCGCGGACGTCATCAAGATCGAACGGCCGGGGCGGGGCAGTCCGACCCGGTCGATGGCTCCGCTCGTCGGCGACGACGACGGGGTTGAGCGCAGCGGGCTGTTCGCGTATCTGAACACCAACAAGCGCTCCGTCGAGCTCGATGTCATGTCGTCGGCCGGTGTCGGCACTCTGCACGAAATCATCGGCACCGCCGACGCCGTGGTCGGCGACCATGACGCCGCATGGGTCCATGAGATCCAGCAGCGACATCCGAAGGTGGTGTTCTGTTCGATTACGCCGTACGGCCGCGGCGCGCCGCCGGAGCTGCAACATGCCAAGAGCCTGAACGTCTTTCACAGCAGCGGGTGGGGCTACCACACACCTACCGACGCCGATCCGGCCAAGCCGCCTCTGAAGGGTCCCGGCCGTTTCCTCGCCGACTACAACTCGGCACTCGACGCCGCGCTGTGCGTCGCATCATCGCTGTTCTGGCGCCTGCACACTCGTCAGGGTCAATTCGTCGACGTGTCCCAGCAGGCAGTCCTGGTATCGCGCGCGGATTGCATTCTGGGCAGGTTCATCAGCGGTGAAATCGCGCCGGAGAACAACCGGTACGACTACGACCAGCAGGGGCCGGCATCATTCTTCGAGTGTGCCGACGGCTTCGTCTATCTGTACATGACTAGCGGCCGGCATTGGGCCGGTGTGAAGCAGTTGATGGGCCACCCCGACTGGCTCGAGACCTTCGAGGACGACTGGCTGGAGTTCAGCGTCACCCCGGAGAAGGTCGCGACGTTCACGGGCGGTTTCGCTCACTGGGTCCGCACCTGCAGGAAAGAGTCGGTGTCGGAACGGGCGCAACAACTTTCCGTGCCACTGGTCCCGGTCAACGGCGCAGCGGATCTGCAGCGGTCACCGCAGTACCGCCACCGCGGCTTCTTCCAGGATGTCACGCACCCCATGGTGGGCACGGCCGCGTATCCCACCGTGCCGTACAGGCTGAACGCGTCACCGGCGCGGATCGTTTCGCCCGCACCGACTTTGGGCCAGCACACGACCCAGGTGATCGGCGACCTCGCCGCGGGGCGGCCGCCGTTGACCGCGGGCTCGTCTCAGCTCAAGCCACCCAAGATCAGGCGGGGCGGCCCTCTCGAAGGGGTGCGCGTGGTCGAGCTCACCAAAGTGTGGGCCGGGCCGTATACTGGCAAGCTGCTGGCATTTCTCGGGGCTGAAGTCATCAAGGTGGAGAGTGTCGATCACCCCGACGAGATGCGCGCCTACGGCGGCACCGACATCAACCACGCGCCGTTCTTCCTCAGCATCAACCCGGAGATCCTCAGCGCGGAGTTCAACCTCGAGTCGAAGTTGCAGCGGGAACAGTTGGCGGAGCTGATGACGCACAGCGACATCGTGATCAACAACCTTCGGCCCGGCGCGATGGAACGCCAGGGCCTCGGCTACGAACAGCTGAAGGCACTCAAACCCGACATCATCTCGGTGTCGGTCAAGATGTGGGGCAACGACGGTCCGCTGGGCTACCAGACCGGTTACGCACCCTGCTTTGCGGCGCTCTCGGGGCTGGCGTCGCTGGTGGGCTACGAGGGCGGTCCCCCGCTCGGAACCAACATGCGCTACGGCGATTCGACCGTCGGCGCGGCCGCCGCGTTCGCGGCCATCGCGACATGGCCCCTCATGGGTGCTACCCGTGCTGCGGGGACGGCTGGATCAGCATTGCGGTCGCCGACGACGACGAGTGGCAACTACTGTGCGCAGCACTGGGCGCTCCCGCCCTTGCACAGCAGGACCGCGACGCCGACGCGGTCGACGAGCGGCTGTCGGAACTCACCCGGCGCCATGACGCCGGCAAGCTTGCACAGATGTTGCGATCGGCAGGCGTGTCTGCGGCCAAGAGCGCGACAGCCCTCGACGTGATGAGCGATCAGTTGCTCTGGGACCGGGAGTTCTACCGATTCGTCTCGGACCATCGCGAAGGGCAGCGCCCGATCTTGGGGGCGCCGTGGCGGATGTCTACAGCGCCGGCCCTGATCGAGCGCGGTGCTCCCGACCTCGGCGAGCACACCGCCTATGTGCTGCGCGACATCCTGGGAGTGTGCGGGAAGTGACCGAGATCCTCTGTGGCACTGTTGCTTTGGTGACCGGGTCAAGCAGCGGCATCGGCGCGGCCACCGCGCTGGCACTGGCTTCCCATGGTGCCGCGGTTGCGCTGATCGCCCGCCGCCGCGACAGGCTCGACGCGGTACGCGCCGAAATCGAAGCCGCGGGCGGGACGGCGCTGGTGCTGCCCACCGACGTCACGGACGCCGACCATGTGGCGCAGGCGGTGAACCGCGTCGTCGCTGAACTGGGCCGGCTCGACACCGTGGTCAACAACGCCGGCTTGCTGGGCATGGGACCGGTGGCCGAAGCGCCGCTCGAGGACTGGGACCGGCTGGTCTCGGTCAACGTTCGTGGCGTCCTGTCCGTCACACACGCCGCACTGCCCCACCTGGTCGAGGCGGCCGCGAATTCGCCGCGCGGCGTCGCCGACGTCGTCACGATCAGTTCCACCGCAGGTTGGGTCGCCCGCCCCGGTACGGCGGTCTACTCGCTGACCAAGTTCGGCATCAACGCATTCAGCGAGGCCCTGCGTCAGGAGGTGCTCGGCAAGCGGGTGCGCATCGGCGTCGTCGGGCCCGGCACGGTGGACACCGAGATCAATACCCACCTGCCCCAACGGTTCCGCGATGCGTTCGACCGGCAGACCGCAGACATGGTGAAGCTGCGACCGGAGGATGTCGCCGACGCGGTGATGTACATGGTGACCCGTGACCGCAGGGTGGCCGTCAACCAGATCCTGGTGCGCGCCGCCGAGCAGACCTGGTAGCCGATGGCCGCCGAATCGGCCGCGGACTGGGTGCCGGGTGACCTTCTCGGTCTGCGCATTCCCAGCCATGCCGAAGCGTTGCGTGCCGGCGGCACCGCATTTCTCACCGATGCGTTCCGTGCGGCCGGTGCGCTGCCGGCCGACAACAGCGTCCGCAGGGTCACGGAGTTCGCCGAAGTGGGCGGCGGCAGCACCGGCCGGAAACTGCTGCTGTCCGTCGAGTACGAGAAGCCGGACCCGGCTCTGCACACCGAACTCTTCGTCAAGTTCTCCCGCGACTTCACCGACCCCGTCCGCGACCGGGGACGAACCCAAATGCAGTTCGAGGTGCGCTTCGCGGCGCTGTCACGCTGCGACGGCTTTCCGATCGCGGTGCCGAGCTGCCAGTTCGGCGACTACCATGCCGGCTCCGGTACCGGAATATTGATTTGCGAGCGTATTCCGTTCGGCCGTCAGGGAATCGAATCGCAGCACCACAAGTGCCTGGACTACGAGATGCCCGCACCGCTCGAGCACTACCGGGCGCTGCTCACCACCGTCGCCAGACTCGTCGGCGCCCACAAGGCCGGTCGTCTGCCGGCTTATCTCACCGAGCAGTTCCCGGTAGAGATGGAGGCCGCGGCGGTCGGTGAGCGGGCCCCGGTCACGCCCGAGAGTGTGCAGCGTCGCGTCGCCTGGTATGCAGAGTTCGCAGCACTCAATCCCGGCCTGTTCCCGGCGAACATCCGGTCGGCGGCGTTCACATCCCGGTTGACGCAGGAGGTTACCCGCGTTGCCGAGCACGAGCCGGCGATCTGGCGCCACCTCGCCGCTGACCGCGACTACACTGCGCTGTGCCACTGGAACGCCAACGTCGACAATGCGTGGTTCTGGCGCGACGCCGGCGACCGCCTGCACTGCGGGCTGATGGACTGGGGCTGCGTCAGTCAGATGAACGTCGCGATGGCGATCTGGGGAGCGATGTCCGGCGCCGAGACCGCGATGTGGGACCGGCATCTCGACGAACTGCTGCACCTGTTCGCCGCCGAAGTTGCCCGCTACGGCGGCCCGGATCTCGGCGTCGAGGTGTTGACACGTGACCTGATGCTCTATGTGGCGCTGATGGGTATCACGTGGCTGCTGAACGTACCTGCGCTCCTGCGCAGGCGAGCACCCGATTTGGCGGAGGCGACGAGCCGGGTGGATCCGCGGGTGAAGGACGACGAAGACGTCCGCGCTCCGCTGCAGATGCTGACGAACATGCTGAACCTCTGGGACACCTACGATTTCGGCGGCATGCTCGGCTAATTCCCTGCTAATCCCGTCCCCGGCGCGCTCGATCACCCTTGAACCGGCAACTCGTAGAGGCTGTAAGCCCACGCGTCGTGTTTGAACGGCAACTGTTCGGCCGCTTGTGGGATTACCTCTTCTTGATCGAATGGTGGGTCACGGGCGCCTGCCAGAGCCCGACGATCGCATCGATGAGCCCGTCTGCGGCCATTGGCCAGCTGAGTTGGGAACGCCGCCCGCGCCCGGCGAGCGCACGCTCGTGCTCGGCGCAGGTATGCATCAGCAAGTTGCGCGCCATCACGTTTCGCTGTGCCCGCACATGACCCGAGAGGTCGGGCAGGCAGCGGTTGATCCCTTCTATCGTCTGCACCAGCACCGGTGAGGCCAGCGCGTCCTTGGTCGCGATGGCGTGGTAAGCGGGATCGGCCATCGCCTGTGCGGCGAAGCGCGCGTACCACGTCGGGTTGCCCAGTACAGCCAGATGGTCCGTGAGCGGTCGCACGAGACAACTCACCCAGTCGCGCATGTCTGTAGAGTCGACGGTCAGCTCCACCATCTGTGCCCGCAGGTGCTCGATCGGTTCGTGGTGCTTCGCCTCGATCGCGCGCAACAGATCGGTCTTGCTGCCGAAGTGGTAGCTCACCGCCGCGGTGTTGCCCTGGCCGGCCGCCTCGCTGATCTGCCTGTTGGACACCGCGAACATGCCGTACTCGGCGAACAACTTCTCAGCCGCGGTCAGGATCGCATCGCGAGTGCCGGTCGACCGGTCGGTGCTCAAGACCCTCGGTGAGGCCACACGCCAAGTGAACAACCTCGGGACGGTTAAATCAAGCGCTTTATTTAACGTCGCCTGAGGTCGGCCCCGCCGTTATCTCATCGCGTGCTCCGATAGGTTCGATCGTGGCTCACCCGTAGCGATGGTGAAAGGCAGGCGGAGTCATGACGGAGCTCGACATCGGTGTCTATGTGCCGCAGATGGGATTTTCGTACGAGGAGATCCTGCACCGTGCTCTGCGCTGCGAGGAGTTGGGGATCGGGTCGCTGTGGCTGTACGACCACCTCTACGGCCCCGGCCGGCCGGACATTCCGTCACTGGAGGCATGGACCCTTGCGACTGCGCTACTGAGCCGCACGCAACGCCTTCGGGTCGGACATATGGTCCTGTGCAACCAGTTTCGCCACCCGGCGGTTCTCGCGAAGATGGTCACCACGCTCGACCAGATCTCGGAAGGCAGGCTGCAACTGGGCATCGGCAGCGGCTCAATCGAAGACGAGCACACGCGCACTGGACTGGACTGGGGTACGTTTCGTGAGCGCTCGGAACGTCTGGGTGAGTCGTTGGCGATCTTGGCGCAAGCATTAACGGACGACGTGATCGACTTCGCAGGTGAGCACTACACCGTTCGGGGCATGCCGATCGTTCCCGGTTGTGTTCAGCGACCCCGCCCGCCGATCGTCGTCGGCGGCGTCGGCGAGAAGTACACGCTGCCGTTGGTCGCCCGCTATGCCGATGTCTGGAATGTTCCCACCTACGCGCTTGGTGAACTTGAGCACAAGGTCTCAGTGCTGCGGTCTCTGTGTTCCGGCATCGGCCGCGACCCGGACTCCATCGTGATGTCGGTGGAAGCGGTGATGGCGCTCGCGCCCGATGACGCGGCGCTTCCGGCGGTCCGTGAGCTGGCGGAAAAACGCTTCGGCGGAACGGGATTCGGGCTACACGACGGCGGGCTCATCGGCACGCCTCCCGCCATCATCGACCGGCTTCACGAACTCCGGGAGTTCGGCTTCCGGCAGATCGTGCTGTTCCTGCACGACCGGGCATCCGACCACACACTCGAGTTGTTCGCATCGACGGTGCTGGCCGATCTGGAGGCCTAGCCGCCCTAGGCCCAAGCAGCAGCTGCACCGCAAATTCCGCATCCGTTAGGGCAGCACGATCCGCAGCCGCTCCCAGCCGCGCACCGTTGACGTTGGCGCCAGTTGCATGCTGTCGTAATCGATGTCCCACTCCGGGAAGCGGTTCAAAAGCTCGTCGAGCGCCACCTTGCCCTCCAGTCGCGCCAGGTTGGCGCCCAGACAGTAGTGCAAACCCTTCCCAAACGTCAGGTGGCTGATGTTGTCGCGGTGGATGTCGAATTCGTCCGGCTTGTCGTATCGCCGCGGGTCGCGATTCGCCGCGCCGAACAGCAACAGCATCGCACTGCCGGCCGGCACCGTGGTTCCGTAGGCCGCGAAATCCCTTGCCATGTAACGGGCGACGTGCGGACCCGTCGGCTCGAACCGCAATGTCTCGTCGACCGCCCGCAGCAGCAGCGTGCGGTCCTCGACCACCTCGCGGCGCTGGTCCGGATGCTCTGCCAGCACCTTGGCCAGCCAGCCGATGAGCCGGCCCGTCGTCTCGTTGCCCGCTCCGGCGACCACTTGGGTGTAATGCAGAACCTCTTTGCGCGTCAGCTTTCTCGTCACGCCATGCTCGTCCTCGAACTCGACGTTCAGCAGCGCCGTCATCAAGTCGTCGGACGGATTCTTCGAACGCCACTCCACGTAGTCGGCGTAGATGCTCCCGTCGGCGATCCTGTCCGCATTGACAACCTTCATCGGCGCACCGGGTTTGGTGCGGAGGTTCGCGTCATTGGCGTCCCGCACCGAGATCTGCTCCGATTCCGGGATGCCCAACAACATTCCGATCACGCGCATCGGCATCATCGAGGCGAGTTCCGCGATGACGTCGAAACCGCCTGAACCAACCAGCGGGTCAAGGCATCTCACGCAATACCGGCGGATCTGGTCCTCGATGGCCGCCATCCGCCGGGGCGTGAAGACCCGCGACATCAGCCCGCGCAACTGCGTGTGGACCGGCGGGTCCTCCATCATCATCACGCCCTTGGGCATGTCGAACTTGGACTGGACGAGTTCGAGGATGTCGCCGCGCGCGCTGGAGAACGTCTCCCAGTTCAGCAACGCCTTCTCGACGTCGGCATGACGTGACAGCGCCCAGAAGTCGTTGCGCTCGTTGTAGTAGATCGGCGCCTCTTCGCGCAGGCGTGCGTAGACCGGGTACGGGTCGGCGACGATCGAGACGTCGTACGGGTCGTAGTAAACGTCTGTACTGGTAGTCATTTCAGACAACTTCCTGCATCGACGGGAAGGGTGACACCTGTGATGTAGCGGGATTCGTCAGATGCCAAGAACAGCACCGCGTTGCTGATGTCCTCCGGCTGCACCCAAGGAATTGGCAGCATGTGGAACGTCTGGCAGATCGGGGCGAGATCGTCGGGCCCGGGGTTCTCCAGATCGGGGCGGAACATCCGAAACGTCTTCTCGTTGATCAGTAATGGCGTGCTCACATGCGTCGGGTGCACCGAGTTGACCCGGATGAAGTCGTGGCCCAACTCGACGGCGAAGGACCGCATCAGCCCGACGACACCGTGTTTGGCCGCCACGTAGTGGCCGGTGTGCGGGTACGTCTTCAGCCCGGCGACCGAACTCGTCAAGATGATCGAGCCACCGCGACCGCCCGCCTTGATGTGCGCAACGCCGGCCTTCACCGTCTTCCACACGCCGCTGAGGTTGACGTCGATCATCTCCTGCCAGATATCTTCCTCCATCTTGTGGAGCTTGACTCCATTGGTGCCGATGCCCGCGTTGGCGACGATGACGTCGAGGCGCCCGAGCTGCTCGACGCCGCCGTCGACGGCGGATTTGAGCGCGTCGAAGTCACGGACGTCTACCTCGGCGGTGACGATGCGCCGGTCGGCGTCCTTGACCATCTCGGCCGTATGCGCCAGGTCTTCGGGGGTGGCCCCGGGCGCCGGCGAGTTGTCGAAGGTCCGGCAGATGTCGACGGCGATGACGTCGGCGCCCTCCTGGGCGAGCCGGACCGCGTGGCTGCGGCCCTGGCCCCGCGCCGCGCCGGTGACCAACGCCACCTTCCCTTCGACGCGTCCGCCCATCGCGACTCCTCACTTGTTGGGCGACCGCCCAACCCCTAGGCTGACCCTATGTCTATCAGCACCGTTGAGGAGGGGTCAAGCGATCGGCGAGAGTTGACCACCCGTGATTCCCTGATCCGAGCGACTGCCCAAGTCATGCTTGATGAAGGCTATGCGGCCGCGACGTCGCGGCGCGTGGCGGCCAAGGCCGGGATCAAGCCCGCGCTGGTGCACTACTACTTCCCGAGCATGGACGAACTGTTCCTTGCGGTGCTGCGAGCAGGGGCGGAAGTCAACCTACAGCGGCAGCGTGAGGCGCTGTCGGACGCCGAGCCGCTACACGCGTTGTGGCACCTCAGCAGTGCGCAGGGCAGCCAGCTGTGGATGGAGTTCATGGCGTTGGCCAACCACCGCAAGGCGATCCGCACCGAGATCGCGGCCTACAACGAGCGGTTCCGCGACTTGGAGGAGGCCACGCTGACACTGGTGCTGCGGGCGCACGGCGTCGACACACAGGAGTTCCCGCCAGTGGTCATGTCGATGATCCTGGCCAGCCTCGCCCGCATCCTGGTGCTCGAAAAGGGACTCGGCATCACCCGCGGGCATGCCGAAGCGCAGGCGTTCGTCCAGCGCTATCTCGGCCGCTTCGACATGCCGGAATGATCCCCGAGCCGCTCCGCGGCCAACTCCCGAAGATCGGCGGACTTGATCTTCGCATTGCCGGTCAGCGCGATCTCGTCGGCGCGAAAGAACAGCACCCGACGCGGCACCTTGTAGCTCGCCAGCCGCTCGGCCAGAAACGTGCGGATCTCCTCGGCGTCGATGGTCGCACCGTCGTGCGGCACCACACACGACACGACGACTTCACCCAGCGTCTCGTGCGGCACCCCCACCGTTTGGGCTACCTTGACGCCGGGATGCTTGACCAGAGCCTCGTCCACCTCGCGCGGTGAGACGTTCGCACCGCCGGTCTTGATGATGTCGGTGAGCCGGCCCTGCCAGAAGAGCCGCCCGACGTCGTCGACATAACCGCCGTCACCCGTGCGGAAGAAACCGTCAGCGTCGAGCGTCTCGTCCAGCGGCGTGCCGATGTAGCCCAGCATCAACGTCGGGCCCTTCACGCAGATCTCGCCGCACTCTCCCCGCGGCACCACCTCCCCCGTCAGTGGGTCGACGATCTTGAGCGTCACGCCGGGAAGTGCCTCGCCCATGCTGCCACCGATGACGTCGTCGGGCGTGTTGGCCGGGAAACACGTTGTGATCGTGAAGGTTTCGGTGTTGCCGTAGGCATGGCCCGGCTCGAACCATTTGGTGGACACCGTCGGATGCCGGGCGACCGGTGTCTTGTAGTCGACGAACCGCATGCTGCTCAAGTCCACCTGGTTCCAGTTCGGCGCAGCTTCGAGTTGCGCCCACTGGTGCGGCCAGGCGAACGGAAAGTTGACCCGTTCGGCGGCCATCAGGTCGAGTGCCTCGGCGGCGGCGAACGTCGGCTGCAGCACCAGCGAACCGCCGGCGGCCAGCGTCGAGCCGAGCGACATCCCGAAATTGCCCGACCAGAAGAAGCCGTTCGCCGACCAGCACCGCACATAGTCGTCCGGGCCGAATCGGTACATGCGCCGGAACCGCCACATCTGGATGCAGACGCCGCGGTGCGCGCTGAGGATGCCCTTGGGCTTACTGGTGGATCCCGACGAAAAGAACAGCACCGCAGGATCACTCGGCTGCACCGCCGCAGCCGTCGCCTCGACCAGTTCGCGCGGCTCGGCGTGCCCGGCTGCCAGGAAGTCGTCCCAGGGTTGGATCCCGGGCACGGGCTCGCCGATCATCGCCAGCGCGCGCAGGTACGGGTACGTCGTCGATGACAGTGACGTCGCGCCCAGCTCGGTCAGCGTCGTGGCGAAGTCTTTCCTCAGCACGCTGCGCTCGAACAACAGCACCGAAACACCCGACGACTGCAGCAGATAGTCGAGTTCGGCGGCGGTCGAGAATGTGCTGAGCGTGACAGCCACCCCACCGGCCAACGAGATGCCGAACACCGCGGAGATCCATTCGGGCCGATTCGTCATCAACACGCCGACGCGGCTGCCCTTGCCGGCCCCGTGCGCACGCAGCGCTCGCGCCACGCCGACCGCGCGGCTATAGAGCTCGGCGTACGTCCAGCGCGTGGCGCCGTCGGCCGTCCGGAAAACCAAAGCCTCACGCTGGCCGTACATCTCGGTCACTTCACGAAGGAACCCGGGCAGCGTGAGCGCCCCGAGCCCTGGCTCAGCGCTCAGAGGTGGTCCCGAGACGACGGACAGCGGCTTCACCTCAGACCGGCAATTCCACCTCGGCGGTGCAGTCCACCAGCACGGTGCCATCTTGGTTGGTCAGCCGCAGCTTCACCTGCACCAGCGGTACACCCCACTCGGACTGCGGATCCTTGCCGATCACCTCGGCGTCGAAGTAGGTGACGTCGCCCTCGAACGCCGGCCCGCGGAAGTCGGCCTTGGTGTGCCGCACCATGCCGTCGTGCCCCGCCCAGTACGCGAGATAGTCGGTGCACCAGGCACCCATCGTCGCACCGTAGCCGTAGGCGCGGGCCATGCCGACTTCACTGGCCCGGTCCGCGTCGATATGACCGCGGGAGGGCCCCACGTAGAGCCCGTCGCGCTTGCGCGGATCGATCTTCGCGTCCTCCTCGTCGAACGCGAAATCCTTGCCCCAGCCCGGGTCCTGGTACACCCACGGATCCTCGACGCCAGCGGGTGTCACCCAGTGGAACGTGCCCCAGATGTTGAACAGGAAGGCCCGGTATTCGGTGGTGAAGCTCGCGATGCTGTGCGGCCCGATCACCCGGCGCGGCAGCGTATCGCCGACTTTCACCTCGTCGAAATGCGGCGAGACGCCCATGCGGTTCGACTCCAGCCACTCGCGGCGCAGCCGGTCGACCTCTTCCAGCTCCGTCTGAGTCCAGCGTTTGATCTCGCCCAGCTGACTTTCGAACATGCCCCGCTTGGTGGCCTCTTCGTACAGGTAGCGGATCGCCGTCGACCGCTCGCGGGCCACCAGCACGCCGTGCTGGTTGTGGTGCACCGTGTCGCCGCGCGAAAACATCGTCGGCCCGGCGAATTTCGTCTCGACGACCTTGTAGTCGTGGAAGCGGCGCTGTTGGAACAACTGGTCGCCGGGCCGGACCGGGCAGCCGTAGAACCACCATTCCTCGCCGCCAAAGATCAGGTGGCTGTTGGGGATGTGCCCGACGCATGCGGGCGCCGCGCCGTGCCCGTAGTCCAGTGCCACCGCGATGGACTGCGGCGCGAGGATGCCGCCGAACTTGGATTCCTGGGCGAACCGTTCGTCCCAGTGCAGTGGGTTGGGATAGTCCATCGCCATCACCCAGCGGCGAATGTCGGAGGAACTGCACGGATCCCACAGCTGCCCGCCACCGATCGGCTTGCCAACCCGGTGGTCGACGTCGGACAGGTCGAGTTCTGCCATTGCTTGCCCCGATCAGCGGTTGACGTCGACGACGATGCGGCCGCGTACCTTGCCGTCCATCAGGTCACCGGCCGCCTTGACAGCGTCGGCGAGCGCGACCACCTGCGAGATCGCTTCGAGCGCACCTGGATCCAGGTCGCGGGCCAGCCGCCGCCAGGCCGCCAGCCGTGGCTCCTTCGGCGCCATCACACTGTCGATGCCCAGCAGCGAAACCCCGCGCAGGATGAACGGTGCCACGGATGCGGGGAAGTCCATGCCCTGGGCCAGGCCGCACGCGGCGACCGCGCCGCCGTACCGTGTCTGCGCGCACGCGTTGGCCAGCGTGTGGCTGCCGGCCGTGTCGACCACGCCGGCCCAGCGTTCCTTCTGCAGCGGCTTGCCTTTCTCGGCGAGCTCGGCGCGGTCCAAAACCGCCGAGGCGCCCAGCTTTTCGAGATACTCGGTTTCCGACGCCTTCCCGGTGGCCGCGGCCACCTTGAATCCCGCCTTCGCCAGCAGCGCGATCGCGACGCTGCCGACACCGCCGGTGGCTCCGGTCACCAGGACTTCGCCCGCGTCGGGTGACACACCATGGTCGAGCAGCGCGGTCACGCACAGGCTGGCGGTGTAGCCGGCGGTACCGATCGCCATCGCCTGCTGCGTGGTGAACTCGGACGGCAGCGGGACGAGCCAGTCGCCGTTGAGCCGGGCGCGCTGGGCCAGGCCGCCCCAGTGGGTTTCCCCGACGCCCCAGCCGTTGAGCACGACGGCGTCGCCCTTCTTCCAGTCCGCGTGGCTGCTGTCGGTGACGACGCCGGCGAGGTCGATGCCGGGAATCATCGGGAACGTGCGCACCACCGGCGACTTGCCGGTGATCGCGAGCCCGTCCTTGAAGTTCAGCGTGGAGTACTCCACGTCGACGGTCACGTTGTCTTCCTGGCCGTCGGGGAGCTGCGTCTCGTCGAGCTCCTTGACGCTCACCGACTGCCCGGCGTCGTCCTTCTCGATCAGAATTGCCGAAAACATCGGTGGCTCCATTCCTCCTCGACTCCGGGGTCTGGTCGGTGAGAATATCATTCTCAGTGTTGAGCATGATATTTCCATGGCAGGGGCGGTAGTGAAGGTTCAACCGGCGGCGTTCTTGCGGACCACCCTGCCGCTGAACCTGTCGCAGCTGGAGACGTTGGACAGCGGCCGCTACCACTCCATCTGGCTTCCTGACCACATGGTGAGCTTCTGGCCGGACTCGATCTGGAGCCCCGAGTTCACCGATCTCGCCACCGCCTCGCCGTCCCCGCACCGCAACCTCGACGGCATGGCGGTCGCCGCGGCGGCGGCCGTGCTGACTCACAACGTGCCGATCGCGACCAGCGTCGTGGACACCGTTCGCCGCCACCCGTCGCTGCTGGCGCAAGCCGCGGTCACGATCGACCACCTCGCCAAGGGCCGCTTCATCCTCGGACTCGGCAGCGGCGAAACCGAGAACACCGTCCCGTACGGCTTCGACTTCACCACGCCGGTCACCCGCTTCGAGGAAGCGTTAAAGGTCATCCGGCTGCTCTGGGACAGCGGTGGCCCGGTCGACTTCGAGGGCCGGTTCTACACGCTGCAACAGGCCCGGCTGGACACCGAGCCGTACGACGGTCGCTTTCCGCCGATCTGGATCGGCGCCAGCGGTACCCGGATGCTCGATATCGCCGGACGCTACGCCGACGGCTGGTGGCCGGCGGGGGCGTGGACGCCGGATCACTACGCGGAAATGCTTGCCACACTTCGTAGGTCGGCTGAACGTGCCGGACGTGACCCGATGGCAATCACCCCCTGCTACATCCAGGTGTGCATGATCGGCCGCGACGACGCGGCGCTCGCCGAAATCCTGGAAGCGCCGTTGGTCAAGGCGTTCCTGCTGCAGGCTTCCGCCGAAGTGTTGCGCCACTTCGGCTACGAGCATCCGATGGGCGAGAACTGGCGCGGCTTCCAGGACATCGACCCCGCGGTCCTGACCCGCGAACGCATCGTCGACTTCCTCGGCCGCGTCGACCCCGAAGCGATCCTCGCCATGGTGCCGCACGGAACGCCGCAGCGGGTGGCCCGGATGATCAAGGCGTACGTCGATGCGGGTCTGCGGGTGCCGAAGATCTTGGATTACGGCGCGATGGCCGGACTGAAGTACGCGGCCGCATCCGCCGAGAATGTGCGCGCAGCCGAGGACGAGCTGATGCGACTGTGCGGAGAAGTGCCATGACGTCACGGCTCGATGCGGCCGAGATGCTGGCCCGGGCCCAGGCTGCCACCGGCCAGTCGGACTATGGCGACGCGACGCTGCCGAAGCGATTCGCGGTCGCGGTCGGGGTGCTCAACGACGCGGGCATGGATGCGCACGGTCGTCGGCAAGCCGCGGACGTCTGTCACTGGTTGCTGACGTCGCGGCTCGAGTTCTTCGAAGACCGCAACCGCTATCCGATCGGCGACGAAGTGATCGAGCGCCCGATGTTCGTGACCGGTGAGCCGCGCTCGGGCACCACGCTGATGCACGCGCTGATGTCTGCCGACCCGACGGCGCGGGCGCTGCGGTTCTGGGAGGTGATGTATCCCTCCCCACCCCCCGGGCTCACCGGAGGTGACGACCTGCGGCGCACGAAAGCCGATGCCGACTGGCGCGAGATCAACGCCAAATTGCCGAAATGGCTTCACAGCCACCCGTACAACGACATGCTCGGTGACGGCCTGCCCGAGGACGAACGCACTTGGGCATTCGACTTCCGAGTGATGACCCCGACAGCCTGGTGGCGGGTGCCGATGCAGACGGTTGTCGGTGGCCTGCCCACCGACGCCGCCGCGCAGTACCGCATCCACAAGGCCATGTTGCAGCAGTTCCAGTTCCGTCGCCCACCAAAACACTGGGTACTCAAGGGGTTTCACGGTTCCCGGCTGACGGAGTTTTTCGATGCCTACCCGGACGCGAACCTGATGTGGCTGCACCGCGATCCGGTCCAGGTGGCGGCGTCACGCACCATGATGATGGCCGACATCCTCGAGGGGATCACCGGACCCGTCGACCTGACCGCCGCCGCCAAGATGCACCTGGAGCTCACCCGCGCGAGCATCGGGAACACGATGTCCAACCCGCTGGTCGATGACCCGCGCATCCTGCACGTCCGCTACACCGATTTCATCGCCGACCCGGTCGCCACAGTCCGTCGCTACTACCAGTTCGCCAACTGGCCCCTGGCTTCTGAAGCCGAAGGGGCCATGCGTGACTACCTGGCGAACAACCCCGGCGACCGCTACGGCAAGTTCAGGTATTCCACCGAGCTGCTGACCGACATCGGCGAGGACATCGACGCCTTGCACGCCGAATTCCGGCCGTTCCGTGAGCGTTTCGGCGTCGAGATCGAGAAGCGGGACTGAGGTGGCGCACAATCGCTTGTCGGTGCACGCCGTCACGTTCTCCGGCGCGCCCCTCACCGAGCTGGACAAGCATTGGCGTGCCCTCGGTTTGCGCCGGCTGAGCCTGGTGGACTCCCAACTGTCAGAGCCCGACCTTCAGCGGCTCATCGACGACGGCGGCTATGCCGTGGAGTCGGTCTGTCACGTGTTCGACACGCGCGACGGACTATTGCGGGTGATCGACGCGGCCGCAGCGGTTCACGCGCGATCGATCTACATGTTGACGGGCGGCCGCGGGGGGACCACCTGGGAGCGGGCCGCCGAGCGGTTCTGCTCCGCGATCCAGCCCTGTGTCCGCAGTGCGGAGCAGGCCGGCATAGCCCTGGCCATCGAGCCCGCGTCCAGCCTGTACGCCGACATTCACATCGCCCACACACTGCGCGACACGATCACGCTCGCCGAGATGGCGGGCGTGGGCGTCTGCATCGACCTCTTTCACTGCTGGGCCGAAGCCGATTTCGCGGAGCTGGTCAACCGGGCGCTCCCCCGCACGCAGCTGATCCAACTCAGCGACTACGCGCTCGGTGACCGGGCGCTTCCGGCCCGCGCCGTGCCCGGCGACGGTGCCATCCCGATCGGGCCCTTCGTCGCCCAGGTGCTGGCCGGTGGCTACCCGCACAACTTCGACCTGGAACTCATCGGTCCGCGAATCGACCGCGAAGGCCGGTTCGAGGCCGCCCGCCGCGCATGCGACGTGGTCGAGGCATTACTCAACAGGCATGGGGCATAAGGGGATACACGATGGCGTTCGGCGACGGGCCCGACGATGCGGCTCTCAGCGCGGCATGGGCGGATTTCTGCGACCGACTGAAGGCCGCCGGCGAGCGCGTCTTCAAGGAGCACAACCCGTCGTCGGGACTTCACCGCGCCGACGCGTTCCGCTTCCTCACCCAGAACCTCGGCCAGGCGTTCGACCTGGCGCTGGAAACCAAGGATCCCCACTATCCGCTCATGCACGCCTTCTGCACCCCTACCCGCAAGCTCGGCGGCGACTGCGCCGACTTCACCTATCACCAGGCCTGGATCGACGGGCAGTCGGCCTACCGAATCACCGGCAACCGCGGCACCGCGCGCTTTTTCAACATCACGGGGCAGGGTGCGCGGAAGGAGGGGCCGGGTGTGCTGCACGAGCCGTTCGGCGACGTGCCCGAGGCCAACCTGTTCGGCCATCAGCTGACCACCTCCGCGAACGGTGACTTCGAGCTGTACGTCGGTGGGCCACGGCGTGATCCGAACTGGCTGCCCACGACGTCGGAGTCCCGGAAACTGTTCATCCGGCAAGGCTTTGACAGCTGGGACGAGCGCCCCGCACGACTGCGGATCGAGCGCGTCGACATGGACTCGCCCGATCCGCCGCCTACCCCCGCGACGATGATCGCCGCGATGGGCTGGGCCGGCGACTTCGTCACCGGACTGATGAACGACTGGCCCGAATTCCCGTTCACCTACGGTGGGGTTGACGCCGAGCACCCGAACGGCTTTCCGGAGCCGGAGACAGATGCGGCCGACACAAAGCGCGGCCGGGCAGCAGTCAACATGCATTGGGTGCTGGCAGCCGACGAAGCCCTGATCATCGAATTCCCTGCGCACGAAGGGCTGTGGACGTTCACCAACATGGGTGTGTTCTTCAACAGCATGGATTACCTTTACCGCCCGGTGAGCTACACGCCGAGCCGGACGATCGTTGACAGCGACGGCCATGTGCGGCTGATCGTCGCGCATCACGACCCCGGCTATCACAACTGGATCGACACCCAGGGCTTCGAGCGCGGCAACATCACCTACCGCCACATGCTCGAAGGGGCTCCGGTGCCGCTGCGAACCCGGCTGGTCAAGCGTGCCGAACTGCCGGACGCGCTGCCCACCGACACCGTCGCCATCACCCCGGAGCAGCGCGTCGAGCAGATGTGGGCGCGCTTTCACGGGATCCTGCAGCGCTACGGGATGTGACCTCCGCCGCACGCCCAGATCAGACTTGTTGCACGGATTTCGGTGATTTGCGTGCAGGCAACCTGAGTTCGGCCGAGGGAGCCGCGGCCGGGCGACGGCCCGGCGAAGGCCTGCCAGCCACCGTGAGCTAAGTTGCATTACCGTTCGCGCGGGATCTGGAAAGGGTCGCATGGAGATCGAGGGCAAGAATGCGGTAGTCGTCGGCGGCGCGTCGGGATTCGGACGGGCGACCGCCGAGGCGCTGGCCAAGCGCGGCGCGAGCGTGGCGATCCTGGACCAGCCGCAGTCCAAGGGCCAGGAGGTCGCCGACGGAATCGGTGGGCCGTTCATCGGCGTCAACGTCACCGATTTCGCCGGTACCGAGCAGGTGCTGGCGCAGGCCGTCGACGATCTCGGAGGACTTCACATCGCGGTGACCACCGCGGGCGGCGGGATCGGCGAACGCACCGTGAAAAAGGACGGGCCGCACAGCCTGGCCTCCTTCCGCAGAGCCGTCGATCTGAACCTGATCGGCACGTTCAACATCAGCCGACTCGCCGCCTGGCACATGAGCACCAACGAACCCGAGGACGAGGAGCGGGGCGTGATCATCAACACCTCGTCGATCGCCGCGTTCGAGGGACAGATCGGCCAGGTGGCCTACACCGCGTCCAAGGCCGCGATCGCCGGCATGTGCCTGACGATGGCGCGCGACCTGGGCAGTCTCGGCATTCGCGTGCTGGCGATCGCGCCGAGCCTGTTCGCCACGGGGTTGACCGAAGGCATTCCCGACGAGTTCGCCGCCAAGCTGACCAAGGACGCCGCGTTCCCGCGCCGCCTCGGGCGGCCGGAGGAATACGCCAAGCTGGCGGTCGCGATCGTGGAGAACCCGATGCTCAACGGCCAGTGCATCAGGCTGGACGCCGGGCAGCGGTTCGCGCCGAAGTAGGTCGGCCTGGCGCCACCACCCCGCCGAGCGTGCACACTTGTATGACCCTTTGCGGCGTGTCGGGGTACAGACTCGCACGCTCGCGCCAAAGGTTAGCCGCCCATTGCTGCGTCGCTGGCCGCGATGACCAGTTCAACCGCCTGGTTGCGGCTGAGTGACCCGATCACTTGCCCTGCGGCACGCATCATTTCGCCGACGAACACGGTCGGCCCGTTGGTCAGGTTGTCGAACGCCTCGGAGATCACCGTTTCCACGGCGTCGGCATCGGGTGGCGTCTCGTCCGGCGAAGTCAGCAGCCCTCGCTGATGTTCGAGCAGCCGCAGCGCCGGCGTGTTGGTCTTGCCGAGGACGAGGCCGAGCACGTCGACGCCCTTGCTATGAAGTTCGGCCCAAAGTCCTTCCGCAAACACCATGTCGAATGCCTTCGTGGCGCCGTAGGCCACGATGTTGGGACCGCCGGCCAGTCCGGCGCCCGACCCGAAGATGACGATGCCGCCGGTGCGGCGCTTCACCATCGCCGGCGCGAAGTGGTGACACAGTTGCATGGGCACTACGCAGTTGCGCTGCACCATCGCTTCGGCGGTTTCGATCGGGTTGGCGAGGAACGGCTCGAAGTTCGGGTCGGCGCCCGCGCAGTAGACGAGGAAGCCGACTTCGAGGTCTCCGGTGGCGTCCGCGATCTTGGCCGTTGCACCTTCCTCCGCCAAATCAATGGCGAGCGTGCGGGTTTGGGCACCGGTGCGGGCAGTGATGCCGGCGGCGACCTCCTCGAGAACGGCTTGACGTCGCGCCAGTAGCACGACGTTCAGCCCCCGCCCGGCGAGTTCCTCGGCGAAGGCGGCCCCGACGCCGTCCGAGGCTCCCGCCACCAGCCCCCAGGGTCCGTACTTGGCTGCGAACGTCATCAGCGTCTCCTACCCGCCGCCGAACGTGCTCAGCCGCACCGAAGTAAAGCGGCGACGAGCGATGCGCCAGCCGTCTGCCGTTCGCACGATCTCGTCGTCGTAGTAGCCGATTACGTTCACACCGGAGCTACCCTCTCCGACCATCACCATGTCCACGTAGGTGCGCGCCCGCGCCCGGTCACCGTCGACCTCGATCACCTGGTTGCTCATCCGATGCAGTGTCTGCACACCTGCATGCGACAGCTCCATGAAGTCCGTGACCGCGTCCACGCCGTTCCACGTGCCGATCTCGCCGTAGTCGAGCCGGCAGTCGTCGGTGAAGACGGTACGGAACAGCGGCCAGTCATGCCGGTCGATCCCGGTGGCGTAGCGCACTACCAGATCCGAGACGTCCTGCCGGTCTTCTCGTGCGGTCATGTGGGATCCCCGTTCGGGTGCACGACGATTCGCGGCGGGCCGTCGGACTTGCGCGCGAGGTCGAGCGCGTCTGGAACCTCGTCCAGCGTGATGACCCTGCCGACGCTGGGCAGCGGGTCGAGCCGTCCGGACACGATCGCGTCGAGTGTGCCGTACCAGTCCTGCGGATGCGGGCCGCCGCCGAACTGCATCGTCACCCCTTGGCGCGTCGCGGCGGTGATGTCAAGGGTGTCACCCGTGTACCAGCCGCCGGCGCAGTAGATGCGGGTGCCCATCTCCGCAGAGTCGACAATCTTCTGGATCAGGCCGGGCGCGCCCACGCACTCGAAAACCACGGCGGCGCCCCACATTCCGCGCTGCGCACGCACCTCTCGCCACACGTCGAACGGCGACGTCTGCGCGGGGTCGACGAGAACGTGCGCTCCGAAGCCATCCCGAGCGAGCTCGCGGCGGTCGGCGTTGAAGTCCGACACGATGATCGGCTCGACGCGGCGGCTGGCGAGTGCGGCGACGGCCGACAGGCCGATCGCCCCGGCGCCGACGACGATCGGGATCTCCCCCGGCGCTATTCGCGCCGAACGCACGTAGAACTCACCGACTGCGAACGCGTCGGTCAGCGCGACCGCGTCGAGGGAGGCATCGGCGGCGACGGGTTTCGCGATCGCCTCCGCGACGACGAGCAGCTCACCGAAGCTGCCTTGCGCTTCGGGGTGCTGGCCGATGATGCGCGCGCCGTCGGCGCCGCCGTTCACCAGTCGGATCGGTATCGACGTCATGCGGGTCCCGACCGGAAATTGGTCCGTGCACCCGGGGCCGTGCCCGATCACCTCGCCGACGAACTCGTGGCCGAGCACGATGTCACGGTCGGCGTCGTAGCGGGAGCGGCCCGTCGGGTCGTTCACGCCGAGCTCCGGGTGGTCGATGAAATGCACGTCGGAGGCGCAGATCGCCGTGCTCAGGGTCCGCAGCAACAGCTCGCCCTGCCCCGGCACCGGGTCGGCGGTGTCCCGCACTTCGAGCCGGCCACGTCGCAACACCACTGCCCGCACCGCGGCTCCTTCGCATCCGTAACGGCCTTCTCACGAGCTTTACATTCCTTACCGCCGATGTCACGCTCCGGGAATGGTCACTGACGCTGCCGCTCTGGTGGAAATCGAGTCGATCAAGCAGCTGAAGGCGCGCTACTGCCGATACCTGGACACCAAGGACTGGGACGCGTGGCGCCAGATCTTCACCGACGATTTCCTCAGCGACACGTCGGAGGCGGGCGGCAAGCTCATCGGAGGCGCCGACGCGTTCGTCGCTTTCGTCCGAAAGACTCTCGGCAAGCCCGCCAGGCCGACCGTGCACCAGGTGCACGCGCCGGAGATCGAGCTGACGTCGGCGACCACTGCGAACGGGGTGTGGGCGCTGAACGACGTCGTCCGGCTGGCGCCGGGGCTGAACCTGAATGGCTACGGCCACTACCACGAGACCTACGAAAAGGTGGACGGGCAGTGGCGTATCAAATCCTCCAAGCTGACCCGCCTTCGTGAAGACATCTTCAATCCCGTGTTCTCCCTGCGGATCTCCGACCGGATCCGGGATGCGGCGACGAAGCTGGCGCGGCGGTGACGTCAGATTGCGCAGACGTCGGTGGTCACGAACAGCTCGATAGGCCACAACACCGCCACCAAACCGTAGGCGCCGAGGTCGGCGCCGGCCGGTAGCCGCGTCTCGAGGTGAGTGCGTACCTGCTCCACCTGCTCGGCGTGGAAGAACGCCCACAGCATTCCCGCCAGCACGTATGGGACGGCGAGCCAGAACGCCACCTCGATGAGCGCTTCGACGCTCAGGCGGTAGCTCAGGAAGCGGCGCAACGTTCACACCAACGATTTGTGACGGCGGATCCTGATCCGCAAATCAGCCAACAAGACGTAGCTGCCGCCCTGGCGGACGAACACCGGAAGGAACCGGTTCGCGAAAGCGACGAGCAGGAACAGCCTTTCGAACCACCTCTGCCGCGCGGCGCTCCACCGCAAGCCCATCGCGTCGCGGAACGCCGGCGCCAGGAACCCCGGCGTCACGAACTTCAACAAGGGCCGGAAGGGCAGCGCCAGAAGGGGATTGATCATCCGCAGGTTGAGAAGGTCCAGTAGGTAGCGTCGGACGGCATCGTCGATGACGACGCGCTCGCACGCGGTGTTCCAGTACGCGTCGAAGGCCTCGCGGGTGGGCGGCCATTGGTCTTCGGACACCTGCAGGGTTGTTCCCAGTGTCCATGCCGAGCGGTACAACTGCTCGGCCTGATCGGCGGTCATCTCGCCGCGCAGCAACTGATACGTGTCTTCGAGGCCGACGAACAGGCAGGCGGCGACCCACATCTGCAGATCTCGGTCAAACGCGTTGTAGTGCACCGGGCTTTCGGCCGTGGATTTCACGTCTCGATGAACGACGTCGAGTGCGTCACGAAGAGCGGCGCGGTCCCGATCAGACCCGAGAATGGCCACCGCCAGGTATTGCGACGTGGTGCGGAGCCTCTTCCAGGGGTGCTTCATCAGGCTGCCGGAGTCGACCTTGCTTTCGACCACGCCGTAGCCGACCTCTGGCCAGGACATCTGCATGACCACGTTGGCCGCTGCGGCCGCAAACGACCAGAAGTCCAGGGCGTCGGCGGCGGTAACGGGCCGGTCATCCCAACGGGCGGTGCGCCGGTTGATCTGAATCCGGCAGTCGGCAGCGGACAGCGGTGTCATGGCCTTCCCATTAGGTCATGCAGATGTTGGTGACGATCAGCACCGGCCACGACGCGATGGAGCCCAGAAACGACACGGCCCTGTCAGCGCCATCTGCCCGGCTGAGGTGACTGGTGTGCGTGAGCGCCCAGATCACTCCCACCAACAGGTAGGGGACCGCCAGCATCGATTAAGTTAACCACGATTCTGCGGCGTCGTGGTCGGGTTCAGGCTTTCGCGAGCTGCTTCTCGGCGTAGCGACGCGCCCATTCCTTGCGGGGCCGGATCGACACGTCGACGTCGGTGGCCGTTGCCCGCAGCGCGGCGACGTCGGCCTGCTCGCGTGGCGTTTTTGCGAACGGGTCCCACCCGAAGAACCCGCACGCGTTCTGCCATGTGATCTTGTCGATGTCGACGTCGTCGGCGCCGGCGGCCTCCAGTTCGGCCAGCACCTGCTCAGGCGCGTCCGGCCAGAAACAGTCGGAGTGCGGGTAGTCGCACTCCCAGGCGATGATGTCGATGCCGATCTCGTGGCGCAGCTTTAGAGAGGTCTTGTCGGTGACGTAGCAGGCCAGCGCGTGCTCGCGGAACACCTCGCTGGGCAGTCGGCCGCCGAAGTCGCGCCGCAACCACTTCTGGTTGGTGTAGTGACGGTCGCAGCGGTCGAGATAGAACGGGATCCAGCCGATGCCGCCCTCGGAGAACGCGAACTTCAGGTCGGGGAAGGTGCGCATCGCCGGACCCCACACCAGGTCCTGGGCCGCGATGGCCGAGATCTGGGTGGCCAGCACGATGAGGTTGTCGATCGGGGCGTCCTTGGCCATCGAGATCGCCGCGAAGCCGGTGCCGATGTGCAGACACATCACCACGTTCTCGTCGGAGAGCGTCTGGAACACCGGGCCCCAGTAATCGATGTCGTGATAGCTGGGCAGTCCCTCCAGGTGCGGCAACTCGGGCATGGTCACCGCGCGGCAGCCCCTGGCGGCCACCCGGCGGATCTCGGCGCACATCGCGTCGGGGTTCCACGTCGGCAGGATCGCGATCGGGATGAACCGGCCCGGATAGGAGCCGGCCCATTCGTCGAGATGCCAGTCGTTGTAAGCCGACACCATCACCAGCGTGACGTCCTCGCGGTGCATGTTGAGGTGCCGGGCGGAGAATCCGGTGAATGTCGGAAAGCACATCGACGCGAGAATCCCGTTGCGGTTCATGTCGCGGACGCGTTCGTGTACGTCGTAGACCCCGGGCCGCATCTCGGCGAACCCGGCGGGGTCGCGCCCCCACTCCTCGGCGGGCCAGGAGACGACCGCGTTGAGGCCGCTGACGCCCTGTACGCGGCCCTGGTACATCCACTGGTCGACGCCGTTGTGGTCGGTGACGACGATGGGCGCCTCGTCGCGGTACTTGGCCGGCACGTGGCGCAGGAACATGTCCGGCGGCTCCACGACGTGGTCGTCGATGCTCACCAGGATCAGATCGTCGAGTTTCATCGCGGAAGTCTCCTTGTGTGTGGGCTGTACCGAAGCCGCGGGTGCTACGGCAGCGTCTCGATGCTGGAGATGACTAACCTCAGGTAGGGGCCGTAGAGGTTCTGGCCGTCGATATGACTATCTAACGTGATGCCGTCGTTGACGGCGAGGATAACGCGGGCCAATGTTTCGGCCTCGATGTTGAGGGTTCCTCCGATACGCGCGACGTTCTTGCTGATGAATTCGCCCAACGCGCGGACCGTTTCGAGACGTTTGGCTGCCACTCGTTCCCGCGCATCGCGGTTGCGCAGCAAGAACAGCGTCCATTCGTATCCCAGCGCCGCCCGGTCCGGTCCGCTGCTCAATTGCCGCCAGCGATCGGCGAGTTCGTCGACGTCGACGTCACTGAGGCGGTGGAACGACATCATCACTGCGGTGAACCCGTCGAGGAAGCGCTGCCGCTGGCGGTCGACGACCGCAAGAAATAGCTTCTCCTTGGCACCGAACTGAGAGTAGATGGCGCCCCGGGTGAATCCCGCGGCGTCGGCGATCTCCTCCAGCGCCGCGCCGGTCAGCCCTTTGCGGGCAAAGACTTCCTCGGCCGCGTCCAGCAGAATCTGCCGAGTGTGCTCGGCGCGCCGCTCTTTGGTCCACCGTTCAGCCACGAACGCGTCCTCCCACCGGATCGGGTGATGGCGACCGAGCGTGGTGCTCCCGGCAAAGCTTGCCCACCCAGAATGCCTCACACGCATCGACGCGCATGCCGTGTCGATGAGCCATGCCGCCCTCTTCACGAGAAGTGTGACGCCGACCACTCTATACACTCTTGTATGTTACATACATCAATGTATATGGTGAGGCTGATCACACCCAAGCCCATCCCTCGGCTTTCGCCACCGTGATCACCAACGACCACTGAGGAGGTTCCCCTGATGTCTGCAGCGCGATCCGGCGAATGGCTCGACCCTGATTTGGGGCTGGGACTCGGTTTGGAGGACATCAAGCCGGGGGCATTCAACATGACCATTCCGACCGACCGGTACACATCGCCGGAGTACGCCCGGCGTGAGCGTGAGGCGATTTGGATGCGGGTGTGGCAGATCGTCGGGCGTGTCGACGAGTTGCCCAAAGTCGGTGACTGGAAGCGGTATCAGATCCTCAACCAGTCTTATGTCATCGTCCGGGGAAAAGACGAGAAGCTGCGCGGCTTCGTCAACGCCTGCCGGCACCGGGGAAACCAGTTGTGCGACAGGGAAACCGGCAACGCCAAGCGTGGGTTCTTGTGCCAGTACCATCTGTGGTCGTACGACCTGGAGGGCAAGCTTCGCGGTGTGCTGCGCGAAGACCTCGCCGGTCAAATCGACAAGACGAAAAACTCGCTGCTCGAGGTGCCCGTCGACACGTTCGCCGGATTCATCTTCCTCAACCCCGACGCCGACGCCGCGCCACTGCGCGAATACCTGGGCGAGGACGTGTGCCGGCTGCTGGAGCACTACAACATTGATCAGTTCACCACGGTGATGGATGTGCAGGAGGCCATCGACTGCAATTGGAAGGTCGTGATGGACGCCTTCGAAGAGGGCTACCACATCAACGGCATCCATCCGCAGCTGCTCGCTGTCCTGAACATCAATCCCAAGACCGCGCGCTACCAGTTCTTCGAACGACACAGCGTGGCGGTCGCACCGTTCGAGGTGCAGGGCGCCGGCCCTCAGAAGCAGGTCGACGGGATCATGGCGCTTCCCGAGACGTTTCCCGGCACGGCTGCAGTGATCCCCCGCTTCCAGGAACTCGTTGCGCCCTACCAGGGCAAGGACGGGGAAGTGGAGTTCCCGGACGGCGTCACCGCCCGCCGACTCCTGCAGGAGGCTACCCGCGACACGCTCACCGGCATGGGTCTCGACGTCAGCGGACTCACCGACGACCAGATGAGCGACAACCAGGGCTGGGTGCTGTTCCCCAACTACTTCATGACGGTGCGCGCCGGGGAGTGTCACGTGATCATGGCGGTGCCGCACCCCGACGGTGACCCCAACCGGTGCATCTGGCATGTGAGCAGCTACATGTATCTGCCGGCCGAGCACCGCGACGCCTTCCGCGCCGAACCGGTCGTGGTGGACGAGCCGGGAAGCTACAAGTACTTCGAGGCGCTGCACCAGGACTACGTCCAGATGCCGCGCCAGCAGAAGGGCTTGCGCAATACCCGGCTCGACCATATGTCTCTGGTCAGAGAAGAGGTCGTGATCGGTCACTACCACTCGGTGATCGACCGCTACATGGCCAACGGTGCCACAACCTAATGCCCGCAGCACATTTCGATCATCAAAGGACGACATGAGCCTTGAGGAGCGCATCGCTCATCACGTCCGCATGGCCGAGGCCTATCGCGACGCCTACTTGCGCCAAGGTGTGAAAGACGGTGAAGCCTTCGCCGACGCCTGGAAATTCGCCGCTGACGGCGTGTACGTATCGCCGTACTTCACCGGCGATCAGGTGTTCAGGCTCAGCGAGTTTCCCGAAGACACCGCAAAGGCCTCCACGATGGAGGCCAAGGCGTACTCACTGAGCTTCCCCGACTGGAAACCCGCTGATTTCGTCTACTGGCCGGCCGACAACGGGTTGGTGATGAAGACACGGTGGGAAGGCCACACCAAGGACGGCGTCAAGATGGGCTTCTACTCATACAGCTTCATCGAGACCAACGACGAAGGCGAACTCACCCGGTGGGAGACCCACGTCAACGACGAATACAACGCGTTCCTGGATGTCGCCCTGGGTGTGCACGGCCCCTTCCACGGCACCGGCGAATACCTCGAGGCTCTCGAGCGGCGCTTGGCCGACGCCGGGGTGACGGTATGACGACACTCGACGAGGTCCTCACCACCACGACCGGCCGGGCGCGTGCGGTGCTGCAGTACAGCCAGATCACCAAGCGGCTGGTGGATGCCGCCAAGCAGCCCGGCTTCACCGCAGAGAGTTGGGCGCCGCTCGCCGAGCTGATCGCCGTCGACGAGTTTGTCCGCGTCGGCCCGTTCAAGGAGGTGATGAACTGGGACCAGTACACCGAATTCCTGACGAACTGGGCGAAGTCAGCGGACTGGGACTGCTCGTTTCAGCGGGTGACCGAGACACCGGAGGTGGTTTTCCTCGAACTCGAGGAGCGCAGCCGGGTGGGCGACTTCAGCAGCGTGGTCAACACCGTCTCGGTCTATGAATTCAACGCCGACAACAAGGTTCGGCGCATTGCCGTGTACCTGCAGATGGAGTTGCCCGACACCGCCGCGGTGCCGAGCTTCGAGAGCGCCGAGAGCACGGAGTGACCCTCCTGCACGTCGAATTCTCGTAGGGTCGTGCCGCCCTACCCGAACCACTCGAGAGTCTTACGACCAACAGGAGTCAGTTGAGATGAAAACCGTGCAGGACGGTACCGGCGTGCTGGCCGGTGATGAGCGCATGCTGATCGACGGCGAACTGCAGCTCACTCGCAGTGGCGCGATGTTCGACGTGATCCACCCCGCCAGCGAGGAAGTGGCCGGTCGGGCCACCGACGGCACGGTTGACGACATGGCGCGCGCGATCGCTGCGGCCCGGCGCGCATTCGACGAGACCGATTGGTCGCGCGACCTCGATTTCCGCTACCACTGCCTGATCCAGCTCCATGAGGCACTGGAACGCAACCAGGAGCGGCTGCGACGGGTCCTGATCACCGAGGTGGGCTGTCCGGTTTCGGTGACCGCCAGCCAGATCGAAAGCCCGATCGCTGAGGTGAAGCACTGGGCCGAGCATGGTCGCGCATTCGACTACCTCGTCGACAACGGGATCCACGACACGCCGCTGGGCCCGGCCCGGCGCAAGATCCACTACGAACCGGTCGGAGTGGTCGGTGCGATCACGCCGTGGAACGTCCCGTTCTACCTCAACGTCGCCGAGACGGTCCCCGCGCTGATGGCCGGCAATACCGTGGTGCTCAAGCCGGCCCAGTTGACGCCGTGGTCTGGCAGCGAGTACGGCCGCATCGTCGCCGAAGAGACCGACATCCCGCCGGGCGTGTTCAACATCGTGGTGTCCAACGCCAACGAGGTCGGCGCGGCGCTGTCGTCCGATCCGCGGGTGGACATGATCACGTTCACCGGGTCCACCGCGACGGGGCGGGCGATCCTGGCGGCGGGCGCACCGACGGTGAAGAAGACGCTGCTGGAGCTGGGCGGCAAGTCGGCGCACATCGTGCTCGACGACGCCGATTTCAACTCAGCGCTGCCGGTCGCCGCGATGATGGCGTGTGTGATGAGCGGCCAGTCGTGCATCCTGCCTAGCCGAATCCTGTTGCCGCGCAGTCGATACAACGAGGGGCTCGAGATCCTGAAGAACATGATGGAGAACTTCCCCGTCGGTGACCCGTGGACGCCGGGCGTCATGCAGGGGCCGCAGATCAGCGAGACCCAGCGCCAGAAGGTGCTCGGGCTGATCCGCAGCGGCATCGATTCCGGCGCGCGACTGGTCACCGGCGGCGGCATCCCGGAGAACCAGCCGGTCGGTTACTACACCCAGCCCACACTGCTAGCCGACGTCGATCCCGACTCGCAAGTCGCGCAGGAGGAGATCTTCGGTCCGGTGCTGACCGTGACTCCCTACGACACCGACGACGAGGCCATCGCGATCGCCAACAACACGATTTACGGCCTGTCCGGTGAGGTCAGCTCCGCCGACATCGACCGCGCGTTCGCCGTGGCCTGCCGGATGCGAACCGGCAACGTCACGATCAACGGCAAGAGCCACTTCGGCGTCGGCAGCCCGTTCGGCGGCACCAAGCAGAGCGGGCTTGGCTACCGCAACGGGGAAGAGGGATATAAGGAGTACCTCGAGGCCAAGACGATCGGCATGCCCGACTGATGGACGTCGGCCGCCTCGGCGACGACACACGGCACTCACGAGTACTCCCCCTGATGCCAGCAGATTGGCCGACATCCTGGACCGCCGGCATCGGTTCAGAGTTCACGTACGCATGAAACACTCGGTGTTGATCACGGGCGCTGCCACCGGCCTGGGCGCTGCGACAGCCGAGGAGTTCGAGCAGCAGGGCTGGCAGGTATTCGCCGGCGGCCATGTTACGACACGTGGTGCCGCGCACGGAATGCCGATCACACTCGACGTCACGGATTCACGAAGCTGTGCGGCGGCAGCACGACAGGTGGCGGCTCATACCGACGGACTCGGTGCAGTCATCAACTTCGCGGGTCTCCTGGATCTGGGTCCGTTGATGGAGGTGAGCGAGGAGCGGCTGCAGCGCATCTTCGACGTGAATGTCATTGGCACGCATCGCGTCAACCGCGCCATGTTCGACCTCGTGCGTGCCGGCGGCGGGCGTATCGTGAACATCAGCTCCGAGTCGGGGCGGTTCCGCGCGGGCATCACGACGGGACCGTACGCGATGAGCAAACACGCAGTCGAGGCGTACTCGGACGCGCTGCGCCAGGAACTGCAGTTTCTCGGCATACCCGTCATCGTCATCGAGCCCGGCGCCTTCCGAAGCGCGATGAGCCAGCACATCCCTGAGCGCCTGGCCGTGTCCGTTACACCCGGATCGCCATTCGAGCCGATTGTGGCCTTCACCGAACGGACCAGTGCGCGGGAGGAACAACACGCGCAGGATCCAAAGCGGCTGGCCCGCCCGGTGTTTCGTGCCGTCACCAGCAAGCGGCCCAAACCCCGGTACCTGGTCGGTGGTGGCATGCAGAGCAGGGTGATGGATCTCCTGCCTAGGCCGGTGGCCGATAGGCTCATCAAGCTGGTGGTGCGAAAGGCATGACTATCGACAACGCGACGATCGAGACCACTTACGGTCCAGTGCGCGGCAAGGACGACGGCCAGTTTAGGTCGTGGAAAGGGATTCGGTACGCCGCCGCGCCTTCGGGCGGACTCCGGTTCCGGGAACCACAGCCGCCGCAGCGATGTACTGAGGTCGCCGATGCCACGGCATTCGGGCCGGCGTGTCCACAACCTCCGCTGCCCGGCATCCCCGTAGACCTCGGCGCACCGCAGAGCGAGGACTGCCTGTTCCTGAACATCTGGGCACCGACCGGCGGTGCCGCCAAGCCGGTCATGGTCTCGATCTGTCGTCGTTTTCAGCCCGGCAACGGTTCGACACCAACATCGGACTGCGCGACGTGCTGGCCGCGCTGGGCTTGGGTGCGCGACAACATCGCGGCGTTCGGCGGCGATCCCCACTGGGTCACCGTGTTCGGCGAGTCCGCCGGCGCGGGAATCGTCACCACGCTGCGGGCCATGCCGGCGGCTCGGTGGCTGTTCGCCAACGCCATCGCGCAGAGTTCGCCGGCCACGTCGGTATACGACAGCGGCAGGGCGCGGCGGGTCGCCGAGACCGTGCTGGACGAGTTGGGCATCGACTCATCGGACGTGGACCGCCTGCGGAACGTCCCGATCCCG
>Ga0210086_1000224_pt1 | contig 35605 bp, 37 predicted proteins | sample China_Galinas_PW_3_FD_184867 | JGI IMG/M metagenome (GOLD analysis project Ga0210086, IMG submission 184867) | Wetland microbial communities from San Francisco Bay, California, USA, that impact long-term carbon sequestration - China_Galinas_PWB_D2... | ecosystem: Environmental > Aquatic > Marine...
GCGCAAAAGCGGCGGATAGAAGTGAGCATGCAGTTGCCATTCGGCGTGCGCCTCGCCGTCGGTCGGCCGCTGGTGAAAGCCCATCGAATAAGGGAAGGCAGTCTCGAACAGGTTGTCGTAACGGATAGTGAGCTCGCGCAAAGCTGCCGCCAGCGCAGCCGACTCGTCCGCCGCCAGCTCGTCAATCGCGCCGACGTGGCGATGGGGCAGCACCATCGTCTCGAACGGCCAGATCGCCCAGAACGGCACCAGCACGGTGAAATGGTCGTTCTCGAAGACGATCCGCTCACCCGCCTCCCGCTCCAGCCTCAGGTAGTCGATGAGGAGAGGCGAACCGTGCTCGCGCCAATAGGCGGCCTGCCTCGCAAGCTCCTTGGCCATCTCGTTGGGCAGCGTCCCGGTTGCCCACACCTGGCAGTGCGGATGCGGGTTGCTCGCGCCCATCATGTCACCGCGATTTTCGAAGATCTGCACCGCGTTGATACCGTCGATCGCGCCAAGTGCCCGGTATTGCTCGCCCCATACCTCGATGACCCGACCGACATCCTCGACGCCCATCCGTGCCAGGGTCAGGTCGTGGCGCGGCGAGAAGCAGATCACGCGGCAGATGCCACGCTCCGCCTCGCCGACAAACAACCCGCCACGAGCTATTTTTCCGCCCGGACTCTCCGGCAGGAGCGCCGGAAAATCATTGTCGAAGACGAACGTGTGTTGGTAGTGCGGATTGACCGCGCCATGGGCGCGGCGGTTGCCCGGGCACAGGTAGCAAGCAGGATCGTATGCTGGAACCTCTGCGCCGGCACGCGCTTCCGTCTGACCCATCCACGGCCGCTCGGTTCGGTGCGGCGACACCAGCACCCATTCGCCGGTGAGCGGATTGAGCCGACGGTGCGGCGCAGTCTGGAGAAAGTCCATCGCGCCGCTGCTAGTCGACGGCGCCGACGCCAGCGGCGGGGGGAGAGGTGAAGATCTGCGGCTCAAGTCCGGTCGTCGCGCGATAGCCGCGCGCCACTTTCTCCGTGAACGGCTCTACCGCACTCGCTTCGACCAGGCTTATCGTGCAGCCGCCGAACCCGCCGCCGGTCATGCGCGCGCCATAGACCCCGTCGACAGCCTCATTGACTTCCACCATCGCATCGACCTCCGGACAGCTTATCTCGAAGTCGTCCCGCATGCTCACGTGGGATTCGTGCATGAGTCGCCCGACGAGCACGAGATCGCCGGCCTCCAGCGCATCGGCAGCGCGCACGGTGCGGTCGTTCTCGGTGACCACGTGGCGGCAGCGGCGGTAGATCACCGGCGTCAAGAGATCGGCATGCTCCTCCAGTTGCTCCGGCGTAACGTCGCGAAGCGCCTTGATCCCGGGCAGCACCGCCGCGAGGCGCCTGACGCCCTCCTCGCAATCGCGTCGGCGCAGATTGTATTCGCCGGCGGCGTGCTGATGGTGGACCATGCTGTTGGACATCACCAACCGAACCTTCGCGTCGATCGGCACCAGCCTCCGCTCGAGGCTACGGCAATCGATGAGCAGCGCGCGGCCCGTCGCGCCATAGCAGGCGATGAGCTGGTCCATGATGCCGCAGCGCATGCCGACGAAAGCGTTCTCCGCGCGCTGGCACGCAAGGGCGAGCTGCGTGAGATCGATCGGCAGGCCGCTGTTGCTGAGCAAGGCATAGCCGGTCGCCACCTCGATTGCCGCCGACGACGACAGCCCGGCGCCGAGCGGAACGTCGCCGTCGATCAGCAGGCCGGCGCCAGCAAGCCGGTGACCGGCGTCCTGGAGCACGACGGCGACCCCGCGTACGTAGTCGCTCCAGTCCTTGCGCGGCGTCGGCTTAGCCTCGTCAAGATCGAAGCTGACCGTCTCGCCCATCAGGAGCGAATGCACGCGCAGCGTCCGGTCGCTGCGTGGCGCGATCGCCGCATAGGTTGCGAGCTCGAGCGCCGCCGGCAGCACGAACCCGTCATTGTAATCGGTATGCTCGCCAATCAGGTTGACCCGGCCCGGCGCACGGTAGACCTTCGGCTCGTTGCCAAACCGGCTACGAAATTCCAGCACTGTCCGCTGAAGATCGAACAAAAGTTGCGCCCCCCTGCGCCGCGCATGGATTCGGCAAGCGTGGCTTCATCCCTGTGCCTTCACCCGGCTTGCCGAAGTCGAAACAGATGCGACGGAATAAACCATAGAGCGGATCGTAAGTCTCGCGCGTCTCGGGGGGCAGGCATGCACGCGGTGTGCTTCGGGCACGGCCGCGCCGGCGCTTGCTCGATGCTGTCGACGGCCGGGCCGCCAGGAAAGCGAAGGTCGCCGAGCCAACGCCGGCGACGCCTTTATAAGGCGGGCCGCCGTGCCTCCCTTGTCTCACATCGAGGTGGCGGTATCTTCGCGGGGATCATCGTGCTGACTCATAGCGCTTCCCCAGAGTGATCGACACCGAGCCGAAAGAGCGGCCCATCAAAAGGACCCGCGCATCAGTGAACCATGCCCTCCTCCTTCACGGCGCGCGTGATGCGCGGGTAGCGCCGTTCAGTCTGCGGGACGGCCGTGGCGACGAGGTGCTCATAAAGGTTGCCGCGGCCGGCATCTGCGGAAGCGACCTGCACTATTTCAAGGACGGCGGCATCGGTTCGCTCGCCATTCGCCAGCCCTTCGTCCCCGGTCACGAGTTTGGAGGCTGGCTGGAGACCGACGACACGGCCGATGGACTCAAGCGAGGCACTCTGGTGGCCGTCGATCCCAATCACGCCTGCGGCGTTTGTGACCACTGCCGGGAAGGCCACTCCAACCTTTGTCCCAATGTTGAATTCATCGGCGCGCCGCCTCACGACGGCGCAATGACCAACGAGATCTGGGTGCCGCGGCAACTGCTTGTGCCGCTACCCGAGACCTTTGGCGTCGATCACGCGGCCATGCTCGAGCCGCTTGGCGTCGCGATCCACGCTGTCGGTCTCGCCAAGCCCCGGCTTCTCGAGCGGGTGGCAGTGCTCGGCTGCGGCCCGATCGGACTTCTGATTGTTCAGGTTCTCAAAGCTGCCGGCGCCGGCGAGATCCTTGCGGTCGAGCCACTGTCAAGACGCCGCGAGCTCGCCGGCCGATTCGGCGCCGCGCGCGTGGGTGAGACCATTGACGAGCTCCGTGAATGGACGAGTGGCAAGGGCTGCCCGCTCGTCGTCGAAGCGACCAATTCTCCGGACGGCTTCAGGGACGCTGTGTCTGCCGCTCGGATCGGGGGGCGTATCGTGCTCGTCGGCATTCCGGACGGCAATACCTATACGCTACCCGCCGCAGACGCGCGTCGTCGTGGACTGTCGATCAAGTTCGCCCGCAGGATGGGGCAGATCTATCCCCAGGCCATCGAACTCGTCGCAACCGGGAAGGTCGACGTGCTGTCGCTGATCAGCGATCGCATCGGCCTCGACAAGGCTCCGAAAGCTTTGCGCAACCTGGCCGACGGCGCTCCGGGGATGGTCAAGGTAATGGTTTATCCGAACGGATTGGAGCAAAGGGCGACAGCGTGAGTCGATCGCCCATGCGGCGTTCGCCACGAACGGTGTGGCCCCTGCGGCCGTTGGCGCTTGCCAACCTGGTGCGACCGCGCCGAGGCTGCCGCCAGGCGTCATCCCCGTGCGACTTTGATCAGAGCCGGGAGAACATCACCGAACCTGGCACCCTCCGCCGGCTTGCCGAAGTCGAAATAGATGCGCCGGAACAGTTCATAGAGCGTGTCGTAGACTTCGCGGGTTTCCGGCCGGGGCGTGAATTCGGCGTGCTTGGGACACACGTTCGCCTGCGCCTGCTCGATGCTTTCCACCGCCCCGGCGGCGAGCATCGCGAAGATCGCCGAGCCAATGCCGGTGGCACTTGACTCGGGCACCAGCACCGGCCGGCCGAGCACGTTGGCGTATACCTGATTGAGCACCGGGTTATTCTGCGGCACGCCGCCGCCGTTGATCACCCGATCGGTTCTGACGCCGTAGTCGCTCAACCGATCGAGAACGACACGCGTGTGGAAGGCGGTCCCCTCAATCGCGGCGAACAATTCGTCCTGCGCGGTGTGCTGCAGGTTCCAGCCGATGGTGATCCCCCCGACATTGGCGTTGACCAGCACCGTGCGGTCGCCATTGTCCCATGGAAAGCGCAACAGGCCCGTCTGGCCGGCGCGGTACTTCTGGAGGCCCTTCGACAGTTCTGCGACCGTCGTTCCGGCGCGGGTGGCGATGGCGCTGAACACGTCGCCGACGGCCGACAGTCCCGCCTCTATGCCGGTGAAGGCCGGGTGGACGCTGCCCTTGACCACACCGCAGACGCCCGGCACCAGCTTGGGCTGGCTGGCATGGGCAATGATGCAGGTCGAGGTGCCGACGACGTTGACGATGTCGCCTTCCTTGATGCCCGCGCCGATCGCGTCCCAATGGGCGTCGAACGCGCCGACGGGAATCGGGATGCCGGCCTTCAGTCCGAGTTTCTCCGCCCATTCCGGCGTGAGGTGGCCCTCGATCGCGTCCGAGGTCGCGTATTCGCTTTCGAGCTTGGCCCGCACGCCCTTCAGCAGCGGGTCAAGCTTGACCAGAAATTCCTCCGGCGGCAGCCCACCAAAATCTGCGTGCCACAGCCATTTGTGACCGGCGGCGCAGATGCTGCGCTTGACCTTCTTCGGGTCGGTGATTCCGACAAGCGTCGCCGCCACCATGTCGCAGTGCTCAAAGGCGGATACGAACCTGTCGCGCTTGTCGGGATTGTGCCTCAGCCAATGCAAAAGCTTGGCCCAGCCCCATTCTGCCGAATAGACCCCGCCACACCACTCGATTTGCGGCAGCTGCTCGCGATGGGCCAGCTCGGTAATCTCGGCGGCCTCCTGCTTGGCGCGGTGGTCGCACCACAAGTAATAGTCGTCGATCGGAACCATTCCCTCGCCGACCGGCACGACGCTCGAGCCGGTCGTATCGAGCGCAATCGCCGCCACCTCATCGCCGGAAATGCCGGCAGCCTTCACCGCCGCCCGGGTTGCTTCGACAAGCGCGCGCATATGGTCGGCGTGCGACTGGGTGGCGAAATCGGGGTCTTCGCGCTTGCGGTGGAGCGGGTATTCGGAGACCCCGGAGGCAAGCATTCCGCGTTCGCTGTCGACGATCGACGTCCGCACGCTGAGCGTGCCGAAATCGACTCCCGCGACGATCGTCATGCTGTCCTCCCCCTGACCGGTCTGTGGGACATCCAGGTGCCCTTGGCCGTCATAATAACCGTCAACGATGACGATGGCAGCGCCCGCTGCAAGCGATCACGCGTTCCGCCGGCCTGCTATCGGCTTCCCGGCTGGCCGTAGTAGGCTCCCGGCCCGTGCTTGCGGTAGAAATGCTTGTCGTGCAGCGCGCGGGCCAGTGGCTTCGCCTCGGCCTCGACTGCCACGGTGTGCGCCGCCATGCGGGCGATATATTCCAGGATCACCGCATTGTGGACGGCGTCAGCGGCATTCTTGCCCCAACAGAAGGGCGCGTGGCCCGCCACCAGGACCGCCGGAATGGCATCGGGATCGAGGTCGCGAAAGGTGCGGATGATGACTTCGCCGGTGGTCTTCTCGTAATCCCCGGCGATCTCGTCGGGAGTCATGTCGGGCGTCACCGGCACCGCGCCGTGGAAGTAGTCGGCGTGGGTTGTGCCGAAGCAGGGGATCGGTCGCTTGGCCTGCGCCCATGCGGTACCGTATTCGGAATGGGTGTGGGCGACGCCGCCGATATTGGGGAAGGCCTTGTAGAGCTCGAGGTGAGTTGGCAGGTCGGACGAGGGGCGCATGTTCGTCTCCACCACCCGCCCGTCGAGGTCGGTGATGACGATCTGCTCGGGCGTCAGCTCCTCGTAGGGCACGCCGCTCGGTTTGATCGCGACCAGGCCGTCCTCGCGGGAAATGCCGCTGACGTTGCCGAACGTGAAGACGACCACCCCTCGGCGAACCAATTCGAGATTGGCCTCCAGGACTTCCTCGCGCAAGTGATTGAGCAACATGGGACTATGCCGATGAATTTGAATCCTCGCCTTGTGTACGGACAATGCTGATCGCTGTCATGCGGTCATTGATCTGCGTCATTCCAAGCTTCAAAATCCGGCATAAAGTAGCTTCATCGCCAATGTTCGGTCTGGTCACAGCCAAAGACCGAAGGAGTCTCCCCGAAACCGAGAACCGTCATGATCGACTTTTCCCGCCTCGAAGTCTGGTTCATCACCGGCAGCCAGCACCTCTATGGCCCCAAAGTGCTTGAGCAGGTTGCAGCCGACTCCCGGCAGATTGTCGAGGGGCTCAACACGGCAGCGGGGTTGCCGATCAGGCTCGTGTTCAAGCCGGTGGTGACGACTCCCGACGAGATTGCCGCAATGCTGCGCGATGCGGACGCGGCGCCCGACTGCATCGGTCTCGTCGCGTGGATGCATACGTTCAGTCCGGCCAAGATGTGGATCAGGGGGCTGACAGCGCTCGGCAAGCCGCTGTGCCATCTGCACACGCAGTTCAACCGCGACATCCCGTGGTCGTCCATCGACATGGACTTCATGAACCTCAACCAGTCGGCCCACGGCGATCGTGAGTTCGGCTTCATCTGCTCGCGGCTTCGGCTCAATCGCAAGGTGGTGGTCGGACACTGGCAGGAAGATGAGGTTCACGAGCGGCTCGGCATCTGGATGCGCGCCGCCGCTGCGTGGCGCGACATGAAGCACATGAAGATCGCGCGGCTCGGCGACAACATGCGCCAGGTTGCCGTCACCGAGGGCGACAAGGTGGAGGCCGAGGTCCGCCTCGGCGTCGCCGTCAACGGCTACGGGCTGGGCGACCTCGTCGCCTTCCAGGATGAGGTCACCGATGCGGCGATCGACCGTTTGTGCGACGACTATGCCGCGTCCTACACCTTCATGAAGGGATTGGAGCGCGGAGGGAACCACCACCACTCGCTCCGCGACGCCGCGCGCATCGAACTGGCGCTGCGTGCCTTCCTTGAAGACGGCGATTTCCAGGGTTTCACCGACACCTTCGAGAATCTGACCGGCCTGAAACAGCTGCCCGGCATCGCCGCCCAACGGCTGATGGCCGACGGCTATGGCTTTGGCGCCGAGGGGGACTGGAAGCACGCTGCGCTCGTCCGCGCCATGAAGGTGATGGCGCACGGCCTTCCCGGCGGCACGAGCTTCATGGAAGACTATACCTATCACTTCGATCCCGCCGGCCCGGTCGTGCTCGGTGCCCACATGCTGGAGATCTGCCCGTCGATCGCCAAAGGCAAGCCGTCATGCGAGGTGCACCCGCTGTCGATCGGCGGCAAAGAGGACCCGGTTCGGCTGGTTTTCGATTCGGCGACAGGCGACGGCGTCAATGCCTCCATCGTCGATATGGGCAACCGCTTTCGCATGGTGGTCAACGCCATCAAGGTCATCCCGCCGCATGAGAAGCTGCCGAAACTTCCCGTCGCCCGGGCGCTGTGGGAACCACAGCCAAGTCTCACCGTCGCCGCGACCGCGTGGATTGAGGCTGGTGGGGCTCACCATACCGGCTTCTCGCTCGCGCTGACACCGGAGCACCTTGAAGACTTCGCGGCCATGGCCGGCATCGAGTACCTGCTGATCGACGCCGAGACGACACTCCGCGATTTCAAGAACGAGCTGCGCTGGAACGACGCTGCCTATAGGGTGGGCGGCGCGCTTCGCTGATGTTCCCTGAGCGGCGGCGTTGTCCTATCGCCGAAGCGGCCCAAACACCACGGATGTGCGCGTGCCAGCTCGCACAGCCCTCATTCCAGCCGGCGTGGCACTGGGGCTTGCGGATGACGTTCATGTCGGCGATGCGGTTGTTGGAGACGCTCCATGGCACCGGGAACGGCAACCGCGCCGCCCGTTTGTGCGCCTCCGCTGCCAACGGCCGGAAACGGAGGACGATCTCGTTGTCGCCCGGCTTCAACGCCTCCGTCATGTCCAGGCGGTGGCGGCGGAAACAGCTGTCGACGCTGCGGACCTGCGATGCCGCGGCGACTCAACACAGCCGCCAGTTCGAAGGCCGGGCTCTTGGCGATCACCGGCAGGTGCTGGTCGTCGGTGATCTTGGCGAGTCCGATGATCCCGATCTTGTGGGCGGCCATGCTTTTCCCCTCGTCCCCGGCGCGGTCTATTGAGCATGAGCGCGGGAGAACGGCAATGGACGGCGTGGCCTCATTCCTCCCTGGTGCCGGTCACCGGCTGGCTGATGAAGTCCAGGGCATTCGTCTGCCCGGGGCGCATGTCGTGGGGCCTCGTCTCGTCATAGCCGAACAGGTCGAAGTCCCGCTGGTAGAGGTCGCGCACCAGGCGGGTGGCGTGGTCGTCGTAGTAGGTGGCAAGCTGACTGGTCGCCGAGGTGCCCGGCCGGACCTCGCCCAACTTCTCGTTACCGCGATAAAGCCAGGCGAGCAGCGCCGGGAACTCGGTGGCGAAGTCCTCGAAGTGGCCGATGAAGCGGTAGGCATAGTAGTCGACGGCGATGTTGCGGTGTTGCGGCTTCCAATGGGTGTCGAGGTCGAGGACGCCCGGTTCGCCGAGCATCTCGAGAAAGGCCGGGAAGGTCGGCGCGAAGCTACCGGCGGCTCCCATCCGCTTCTTCAGCACGAAATAGGATTCGTCGCGGCCGACGATGCGGTCGAGATAGCAGGAGAGGATGCGGCTGAACGGATTGCGGCAGAAGGTGAAGATGAAATAGCTGGCGAGCGCCTCGTGCCATTGCCACCGGGTGAGCTCCGCCGGGGTCAAGAGCGGATTGCGGCGGGGATCGAGGAATGGCGTGCGATAACGGATACGCTCCGCCCGCTTTTCGCTGCCGGTGAGCGAGCGGGTGATGAAGGAACTGCCGACCTTGTCGTTCTTGACGTAGATGAAGCGGCGGCCGACTGAAACATGGGCCGAAGAGAAGAAGCGGCCGAACGACATGTCGGCCGGGCGCGATGCCGGCGACAGATAGCGCAGCTTCCCCGCCTCCTGGCGCAGGAGCCGGCGGAGCAGCATCAGGCGCGAGGGATTTCGCTTTCCGACCGTACGTCTCATGGGCGCCGCAATATCAGCAATCGCGGCGCTCTGTGAAGGGAACTCGTGCCGGATCGGTCTGCCCGGCGTATCGCGTCGCTTCCGCGCTCCGGCGCCGTCCAGCCGTCAAGCGTTCGACCACGGCCCGTGGGCGACCTTGCCCGGCTCGTCGACGCGCTCGAAGCCGTGGGCGCCGAAGAAGTCACGCTGCGCCTGGGTGAGGTCGGCAGTCGAGCGGGCGGTGCGGGAGAAATCGAAATAGGCGAGCGCCGAGGCGAGCGCCGGCACCGGGATGCCCTTGAGCGAGGCTTCGGCGACGACCCGCCGGAGGCTTCCATGGGTCGCCTTGAGCATACCGGTAAACGGCTCGGTGACCATCAGATTGCGTACCGCGCTCCCCTTCTCGTAGGTGGTGGCAATGTCGTCGAGGAAGGTCGAGCGGATGATGCAGCCGGCCCGCCAGATCTTGGCGACGGTGCCGAGCGGCAGGTCCCAGGCGAACTCCTCCGAGGCTTTCGCCATTACCGCGAAGCCCTGGGCGTAGGCGGCGATCTTGCCGGCGAGCATCGCCTCCTCGAGGACGATGGTCGCGCTGTTGCGGTTGCCGAAGGCGCCGTCGAGCTTGCGCGGCGCGGCGCCGAACAGCTTCTCGTCGGCAATGCGCTCGGCCTTGCGCGACGACAGGTTGCGGGCGGCGACCGCCGCCTCGATGACCGTCGCCGGGGCGCCGAGGTCCTGCGCCTCGATCACCGACCAGCGGCCGGTGCCCTTCTGGCCGGCGGAGTCGAGGATGACCTCGACCAGCGGCTTGCCGGTCTTCGGATCGGTGGTGCCGAGCACCTCGGCGGTGATCTCGATCAGGTAGGATTTCAACGGCCCCTCGTTCCAGCCGGCGAAGATGCCCGCCATCTCGTCCGGCGCGAGGCCGAGGCCGTCGCGCATGATGCCGTAGATCTCGGCGATCATCTGCATGTCGGCATATTCGATGCCGTTGTGGATGGTCTTGACGAAGTGGCCGGCGCCCTCCGGCCCGACCAGCGCGGCGCACGGTTCGTTGCCGAAGCGGGCGGCGATATCGGCGAAGATCGACTCGACCCGCGCCCACGCCTTGCGATCGCCGCCGGCCATGATCGAGGGGCCGTGACGGGCGCCTTCCTCGCCGCCCGAGACGCCGACACCGAGGAAGTCGAGATTACGCTCGCCAAAGACGTGGACCCGGCGGCGGGTGTCGCGGAAATTGGCGTTGCCGGCGTCGATCAGGATGTCGCCCCTTGCAAGGTGATCGGCGAGCGCATTGGCCTGGGCATCGACCGCCTGGCCGGCCTTGACCATGATGACGATCGGCCGCGGCGGATCGACCGCCTCGGCAAGGGCGGCGAGCGTCCGGCACGGGGTGAGGCGCTCGGCGAGGCTGCCGGCATTGGCGATGAAGGCGTCGATCTTCTCGACCGTGCGGTTATGGACGGCGACCGAATAGCCCTTCTCGGCCATGTTGAGCGCAAGGTTGGCGCCCATGACGCCGAGACCGACCAGACCGATATCCGCCATTTTTGGGCTTCTCCCTACTTCGACGCCGCCTTGTCGGAGCGTGATGCTTTTTCGGCAGCGGCGGCGGACGATAGGCAAGAACAGGGCGATGGGCAAATGCGATGGCGGCTTGCGCCGGCTCACGCCTTCAGCTCGAAATAGGCCTGGTGCTCGCGGGAGAGGCGGCAGGCGAGCTCGACATCGCCGGCGAGGATCGCGTCGTAGATCGGGGCGTGGCTCTCGGCCACCGCGTGCATGTCGACGTTCGGCTGCAGCAGCGTTTTGCGGGAATGGATCTCGACGTGGAGCGATTCCCACATCTGGAGGAGGAGTGCGTTGCCGGCCGTCCGCAGGATGACGCGGTGGAACCAGACGCTGTGGTGGATGACGCCGTCGAGGTCGCCGCTTCGCGCCGCCTGCCGCATGCCCTCCAGATGCTCGCCGACGATCTGCGGGTTTCGGTGGAGGCGCGGCAGGGCGAGCCGCATCGCGGCTTCCTCCAGCGCGCCGCGCACGAAATAGACCTCGTGCTGGGTGGTGGCGTGATAGTCGTTGACGAAGGAGCCGCGCCGCGGGCGGATAGTGACGAGGCCGGCCTTTTCGAGGTCGCGCAGCGCCTCGCGGACCGGCGCCTGGCTGGAGCCGAACTCGCGGGCGAGCTGCATCTCCACCAGGCGCTCGCCGGGCGCGTAATGGCCGCCGATGATGCGCTCGAGCAGCGCATTCCGGATCCGCACGCCGAGCGGGTGATGCTCGATGTCCGTCGCGCTTTCGCGTCTCTGATCCCAGGTCGCGGCTGTCTGCACGCTCACTCTCCCGCTCGGCGCGGCCGGCAGCATGCGAGGCGTCCCGGCCACGAATCGCGATCGTCGCTTTTCGATCTTATACCGCATTGACAGTCGATAATCGATAATCGATCATCTGGATCAACAATCGGGGCCCGAAAAGGATGGCCCTCGCGCCGAACGCGCGGCGGAGGCGAGCCGAAGGGTGAGCGCGCCCCGCGGCGGAGGAAATGGACGAGCCGACCCGGTATCGCCGGGTGGCATAAGAGGGAGGGGGAGAGTGGCGCTCGACATCGTCAAGGTCGGAAGCGTGCGCGAGGCGGTGGCGCTTCTCGCCACCGGCAGCGGCACGCATTTCCTTGCCGGGGGCACGATCCTCGTGCGGGTCGCCAACACCGGCGGCTTCCCGGTCAGAAAGATGATCCTCTCCGACGGGCTCGGGCTCGACGCCATCGACGCCGGCGGCGACACGGTGGAACTCGGCGCTGCCGTCACCATGGCAGAGGTCACCGCCGAGCCGAAGCTCGCCTACCTGAAGCCGGTGGCGGACTCGATCGGCGGCCCCGCGGTGCGCAACATGGCGACGGTCGGCGGCAACCTGTTCGCCCGCTATCCCTATGGCGACTTTGCCGTCGCGCTGCTGGCGCTTGGCGCCGAGGTGGTGACCGAGACGGCAGAAGGCGAATCGACGGGCGATCTCGAAGTGTTCCTTTCCACGCGGCGGTCTGCCGGCGTCGTGGTCCGTGCGCTGCGGTTCAAGGCGCCCGCTGAGGGCGCCTTCCGCTTTGCCAAGGTGACGCGCAAGCATCCCCACGGCGCCTCGGTGCTGTCGATCGCGGCGGTGCTTCCCGAAAGGGACGGCAAGATCGCCGGGGCCCATGTCGCCTACGGCGCGATGGCGGAGACGCCGATCCGGGCGACCGCCGTCGAGGCGGCGCTGGAGGGGCGGACGCTCGATGCCGACGCGATCGACGCCGCCTGCAAGGTGGCGACGGACGGCTGTGCGCCCGAGGACGATCCGCAGGCGAGCGCCTGGTACCGGCAGGCGGTGCTGCCGGTCCACCTCCGGCGTCTGCTCTCCGGCGAAGGGAGGTCGTGATGGCCCGTGTTCCCGTCATGCTCACCGTCAACGGCCGGGAAGAGGCGGAATTCGTCGAGCCGGGCACGTTGCTCGTCGAGGTGCTTCGCGACAAGCTCGAGCTGACCGGCACCCGGATCGGCTGCAGCCAGGGCACCTGTGGCGCCTGCACGGTGCTGGTCGACGGGGAGCTCATCCTGTCCTGCCTGATGCCGGCGGAGCGGGCGAACGGCAAGGCGGTGATCACCATCGAGGGCGTGGCGAGCGATGGCGAGCTCGATCCGATCCAGCGGGCGTTCGCCGAGGGCTTCGCCGCCCAGTGCGGCTTCTGCACCTCCGGCATGCTCGTTGCCGCCAAGGCCCTGCTCGACGCCAATCCCGATCCGAGCCGCGACGAAGTGATCGATGCGATCTCCGGCAACATCTGCCGCTGCACCGGCTACGAGCCGATCATCAACGCCATTCTTGCCGCGGCCGTTGACCGGCGCGCGGCGAAGTCGGCCTGAAGGAGCCGGAGATGGAGCAGGTCAGGGATTTCTTCGCCGACGAACGGGCCGATGGCGATCACGCGGTCGGCATCAGCATCCAGCGCTCGGACGCGCTCGGCCACGTCACCGGCCGCACGCAGTTCTACGCCGACCGGCACATCCCGGGGCTGCTGACACTGAAGATGGTGCGGAGCCCGCATCATCATGCCCGCATTCTCAACGTCGACACCTCAGCGGCCGAGGCGATGCCCGGCGTCGTGCGGGTGCTCACGCACGAGGACGTGCCAGCCAACGTCTACACCATCCTCCGCCTGATCCAGGTGGAGCCGAACGACGAGCCGGTGCTTGCCGTCGACAAGGTCCGCTTCAAGGGCGAGGCGGTGGTCGCCGTCGTCGCCGAATCGGAGGCGATCGCCCGTGCCGCGGTGGACGCGGTGAAGATCGACTACGAGGAGCTGCCGGCGGTCTTCGACGTCGAGGAGGCGCTGAAGCCGGGGGCGCCGCTGGTCAACGAGTATCACGGCCACAACTACTTCACCTATGAGGGCCACCACTGCCGGCGCATCCGCCACGGCAATGTGGAGAAGGGCTTCGCCGAAGCCGACCATGTCATCGAGGAGCGCTACCAGTCGTCGCCCATCGAGCACGCGCCGGTGGAGACCACCGGCTGCATTGTGGTGCCCGAGGCGAACGGCCGGCTCACCTGCCATTCGAACACGCAGGCGCTGTTCTTCACCCTGGATAATGCCGGGCTGATCCTCGAGGTGCCGTTCCAGCGCCTGCGGCTGATCGGCGGCACGGTCGGCGGCGGCTTCGGCGGCAAGGTGGATGTGATCACCGAGCCGGTCGCGTTCCTCGCCGCCGATCTCACCAAGCGGCCGGTCAAGTTCGCCTATACCCGCGAGGAGGAGATGCAGGTCTCCTCGCCGCGCGCGGCCGAGCGCCTCTACATCAAGGACGGGGTGATGAAGGATGGGCGGATCGTCGCCCGCCAGATCCGGCTCTACGTCGACGCCGGCGCCTATTCGCGCCACAGCCCCTACGGCACCACCAAGGCGGCGGCGCACATGCCCGGCCCCTATACGATCCCCAATGTCGAGGTGGACGCCCACTGCGTCTACACCAACCGGACGCCGTCTTCGGCGATGCGCGGCTTCGGCGTCACCATCGCCGACTTTGCGCTGGAGGTGCAGATGGACAAGCTCGCCCGTCTGGTGGGCATGGACCCGCTCGTCTTCCGCATCAAGAACGCCTACCGCGACAGCGACCTGAAGGCCCACGGCGAGACTACACACGGCGCCGCGCTGATCGAGGTGATCCAGGCGGCGGCGAAGTTCACCGGCTGGCCGCTCGACGCCGCTTCGCTTGCGGCATCGTCCAAGGCGGGAGGGCAGGATGGCTAAGGTTCGCGGGCGGGGGGTTGCCGCCGTAAACTACCCCACCGGCATGAATCTCGGCGGCGATCCGAGCCAGGCACTGGTCCATGCCACGACGACCGGAACCTTCGTCGTCACCCTGTCGAGCGTCGATCTCGGCCAGGGGCTGAGGACGGTCATGACCCAGATCTGCGCCGAGGCGATCGGGGTGCCGCCGGAGATGGTGCTGATCGACACCGCCGACACCGACACCGGCCCGCACTGCATGGGTACCTTCGCCAGCCGCGGCACCCACCGCATCGGCAACGCCATCGTTATGGCGGCGAAGGAGGCGCGCGCCGTGCTGATGGAGGTGGCGGCCGAGGAGCTGGAGGTGAACGCCAGCGACCTCGAGACCGACGGCAAGGGATCGATCCATGTGAAAGGCGCGCCGTCGAAGTCGATCTCGGTGATCGAGGCGGCGCTGGCGGCGCACTTCAAGCACGCCAGGACCATCTCCGGGCGCGGCATGTTCATGGCCACCCGCTCCTTCCCCGAGCCGGAGACCGGCAAGATGCGCCCCGCCACCTGCTACGCCCATGCCTGCACCGTCGCCGAGGTCGAGGTGGACACTGAGACCGGCGAGGTGGACGTGCTCTCGCTGAAGAGCGCCTACGAGGTCGGTCATGCGCTCAATCCGAAGATGGTGGAGCAGCAGATCATCGGCGGCGCCTGGATGGGGATGAGCCACGCGCTCTACGAGACGACCGAGCCCTACTATCCTGACCGCGCCCACGGGCCTGTCGACTTCAACGAATACCTGATGCCCGGACCGGGCGACCTGCCCGAATTCGGCGGCGTCATCCTCGAGCGCCCCTCGGAGGACGGCCCCTACGGCGCCAAGGGCGTCGGCGAGATGACCGCCAACTCGCCGATCCCGGCCATCGCCAACGCCATCTTCGACGCGGTCGGCGTTCGCGTCGATTCGCTTCCCATCACCCCGGAAAAGGTGCTCCGCGGCATCCTCGCCACGGACGGCGCCGCCATCGAACCCGCCGAATGAAAGGAACAGGGATGCTGAAAGTCATGTCGCTGATGACGCGGAAGGACGGATTGAGCTACGCCGAATTCCGCAACTGGGCGCTCAACGAGCACCCGCCACTCGCCGAGAAGCTGCCCGGCTTGCGCGGCTACCGGATGAACGTGCCGGTCGCCGAGAACCCGGCCTCGCCTTACGACGCCATCAGCGAGATGTGGTTCGACGACGACGCGGCGCGGCTCGCCGCCTTCGGCACCGAGGCGGGCAAGGCGGCCGGCGCCGACGCCGCCGCCCACGCCGAGCGGGTCCACTTCCTCGCCGAGGAGAAGGTGGTGATCGGGTAGGGGGTGTTGGAGCCATCGCAAGGGACGTGACAGTCCTCTCGCCATCTGTGACAAGCTCCGCTGCCTTCCCCCCTTGCGGGGGAGGCAGGGTTTCCCCGATTTGCGGCAGCAAATCGGTGTTGGAAACCCGGGATGGGGGTGGCCACCGTATTGGCCTCGTACCCCTCTCAAGCTTCGCCAACGCCCGGCTGCGCCGGTCGAAGCGAAGCTATCTCCCCCGCAAGGGGGGAGAGGGTGTCCTATTCGTCGGGGGTGGAGGATGACCCCGCCTTTCCCAACACCGGAAGCGCTGGCGGAGGCGTTGGGCGGCGCCGACTACCTCGCCGATGACGGGCTGGCGGTCGCCGCCTTCCTGGCGCTGGCGCTCGGCAAACCGCTGTTGGTCGAAGGCGTGCCAGGCGTCGGCAAGACCGAAGCGGCACGGGCGCTGGCGCGGGCTCTCGGCCGCAACCTCATCCGACTGCAATGCTACGAGGGGATCGATGCCGGGCAGGCGCTCTATGAGTGGAACTACGCGCGCCAGCTCCTCGCCATCCGCCAGGCGGAGGTGTCCGGCGAGGCCGCCGACCTCTACGCCGAGGATTTCCTGATTGAGCGGCCGCTGCTCAGGGCGCTCCGCGAGGCGGAGACGAGCGTGCTCCTCATCGACGAGATCGATCGCGCCGACGACGAGTTCGAGGCGTTCCTGCTGGAATTCCTCGCCGACTACGCGATCTCGATCCCCGAGATCGGCACCGTCCGTGCCGCGGCGGCACCGGTCACGGTGCTCACTTCCAACCGGACGCGGGAACTGAACGAAGCGCTGCGCCGCCGCTGCACCTACCACTGGATTCCCTATCCCGATCCCGACCGCGAAGCGGCGATCATCATGCTTCGCGCCGGCGATGTCGTCGAGGCGGCGGCGCAGGCGGTGGTCGCCGCCGTCAACGGCCTCCGGCAGATGCCGCTGGTCAAGGCGCCGGGCATCGCCGAGGCGGTCGACTGGGCGCGCGCCGCGACGGTGCTCGACGCCGGACGCGGCGACTGGCCGGCGGCGCTGAAGCGCTCTATCGGCCAGGTGCTGAAGGACGAGGAGGATCTGGCGGTGGTGTCGGGCAAGCTCGACGCGTTGGTCGGTGTTCCTGAGAGGTGAGGCGGAACCCGTTTATGCCCTCCCCGCAACCAACCCCCTCCTCAATCCTCCCCCTTTCAGGGGAGGAGGAGCGTGCGGCCCGCGCTTCGGGGACAATGCCCGGGGGGCCGCCCGCTATGAAGCGATGACTGACGATCTCCGCCGTGTGCGGGAGACGATCCCTCCCCCTGAAAGGGGGAGGATGGGAGGGGGTCGACTGCAACTCCCACGGGAAGAAAGCACCCTCCCCGTCGCTGCCCGTCCGTTCCATGACTTCGCGCTGGTCCTGCGCGCCCACGGCTTTCTGGTCGTCACCGACCAGACGGTCGCGTTCCTAAAAGGGATCGCGCTGCTCGGGCCGCGGTCGATGCGCGACGTCTACTGGGCCGCGCGGGCAACTCTCGCCCCGCCGGCCGACCGGGCAGCCGAGTTCGATGCGCTGTTCGAGGCCTTCTTTCGCGGCGAGGCGGGGCTCGGGGCGATCGCTGAGAGCATGCCGGAAGACGATGCCCCGGCGCGGGAATCTGGGGCGGGCAATCTCGAGCCGGTCGTTGCCGACAAGGCGAACGAGTCCGGGCAGGCAGCAAGCGCGGCCGAGGCACTGACGGCAAACCCGTTCGAGGCGATGGCGGCGAGCGATCGCCTCGCCCTGATGCGCCGCCGGCTCGCTGCGGCCGCTCCGAGCCGCCGCGGCTACCGGCGCCTTCCCTTCCGGCGCGGCGACCGGCTCGACCTGCGGCGCAGCCTGGCCGGGATGGTTCATCACGACCCCGGCGCCATCAGGCCGGTATGGACGCGTCGGCGGGCGGTGCCGCGCCGCATTCTTCTCCTTATCGACATTTCCGGTTCGATGAAGCGCGAGACCGACGACTATCTGCGCTTCGCCCATGCGCTGACCCAATCGCTTCCCGTCGTCGAGACCTTCTCGTTCGGCACGCGGCTGACCCGGCTGACCAAGTCGCTGAGGCACAAGGACATTGACCGCGCGCTCGCCGAGATCGCGCCGTCGGTCGTCGACTGGCAGGGCGGCACCCGGATCGGTGAAAGCCTCGCCACCTTCCTGTCGGTGCCGCGCTTCGCTTGCGCCTCGCGGGGTGCGCTGGTGTTGGTCCTCTCCGACGGCCTGGAAAGGGGCGAGGCGGAGCTGATGACGCGGGCCGTGCGGCGGCTGGCGGCGCGGTCGTGGCGGCTCGCCTGGCTGACACCGCTCGCCGCCGATCCCGATTTCAGCCCGGACACCGAAGCGCTGAAGGCCGTGCTGCCCATCGTCGATCATCTCGGCGTCGGCGCCGGCATCGACGCGCTCTGCACGTTCGTGGAAGGAAGCGCCCGGCTCGGCGATCAGGCGCCGGCAGCCGGCCGCAGCGGAGGGAGCCATGGCAACGCCAATCATCGACGCCCATCACCACATCTGGCGGCAGGCCGATCTGCCGTGGCTGGTCGGGCCGATGCTGCCACGCATCTTCGGGCCGTATGAGCCGATCCGCCGCGATTACCTGATCGACGAATATCTGGCCGACATCGCCGGTTCGGGTGTGGTGAAGTCGGTCTACGTCCAGGCCAACTGGGCGCCCGCGCGGGCCGAGGATGAGGTCGCCTGGGTGCAAAGCGTCGCCGACCGGAGCGGCTGGCCACACGGCATCGTCGGCTATGCCGACCTGATGGCGGACGACGCGCGGCCGGCGCTCGACCGGCTGATGCGCTACCCGCGGCTGCGTGGCCTCCGGATGCAGCTCCACTGGCACGACAGCGAGATGTACCGCTTCGCCGGGCGGCCCGACCTTGCCGACGACGAGACGTTCCGGCGGAATTTCGCGGCGCTGGCCGAGAGGAACCTCAGCTTCGACCTGCAGGTGTTTGCCGGGCAGATGGAGGGCGCAGCGCGGCTGGCCGTCGACTTTCCCGGCACCACCTTCATCCTCCAGCACGCCGGCATGCTGGAGGATCTGTCGGAGGCGGGGAGGGCAGCGTGGTTGGAGGGGATGCAAAACCTGGCGGCGCAGCCGAACGTGGTCTCGAAACTATCCGGCCTCGGCACCTTCATCCACCGCAACGATCCGGAGCACATTGCCTTCGTGGTCGGCGAGACGATGCGCCTGTTCGGCGCCAGTCGCTGCCTGTTCGGCTCGAATTTTCCGGTCGAGAAGCTGTGGACCGACTATAGCCCCCTGGTGGCCGCCTATTGCAAAGCAGTTGCCGACTATCCGGAGGCGGATCAAAAGGCCGTTCTCCACGACACCGCCGCCCGGGTCTATCGGCTCGACTGACCCCGATCGGCGGGTGCGGCGCCCCCATAACTTCGTTCCATCGCTTTTTCCGGAACGCGGTCCTCGCGTGAGCTGGCTTTGGCGAGCTCCTTGTCTATGCGGACTTTGCGCGGTTTGCGAGGGGACTTGTCGGCGTTCGCCTCCCCTTTGAACGTCGCGACAAATTCGCGCCAGATGTCTCCCAGTATGCCCATTTCCCGACCTCCATGGGTTCGAATGTCGCCCCCAGAAGGACGCTGGTCTGTGGGTGTGGCAGGAACCGGACAGGCAAATGCGGCTTGTTGTCGCCATGCCCGAGCTCCATACGCCCAACCCCTGTCGCCAGCTGAGGTGCCGTCGAAGGTGGCCTCGAAGCACGCTGGACCTGCCACAACCACCCGCCGTTTGCCGCGACGGCAGAGCCGCCGCGGCGAGGGAATCCTGTGGACCAACAACTGCCCGCGGGCGCCAACCTTCCAGCGCTGGGACGCGATGGACGCGACCGCCTGGGAGACCGCCTACGCTGCGGCGGAAGACATCCTCGCGGTACAGCCCGACCCCGCGGCCGCCTCGCGCGCTGGCCACGCCATCGCAGGCCGCCTGCGCGGCCCCCTCGCGGCCGACGGACGGGCGATCCTCGGGCTGCCGCTGTCCGGTCGCCTGGCGTCACCGGATACGATCCATTACAACGCGCCGCGCGACATCCTCGACGCCGCATCGGAGGCTGCGCGCCAGCGCATCACTATGCAGTCGGGCGCGCGGGCGACGCGCATGCGCCACTGGGATGGCCGGGTGACCGGCGTCGACATGGAGAGCGGCGACGGGACGATCGCGATGGAGGCGCCGACTGTTCTGGTCGCCGGCGGCGCTATCGGCACGGCCCAGCTTCTCTATCGCTCGGGCATCCGGCTGGAGGCGTTGGGCCGGGGCTTCTCGTTTCACGCGCTGCTTTTCGGCCAGGTCGTGCTCGCGCCGGACCTTTGTCCGCCGGCCGGCGAACCTGACGTCGCGCCGCGGCTTTGGATCCCGCCGACCGAGGCGGCGAGCTGGCATATCCAGGTGCTCCGCGACACCTGTCCGCTCAAACCGACCGAGGCTGTCGACAATCCGCACCGCCTTCTCGAATTCCAGGCGTTCCTCCCTGTCGAACCCAACGACGAGAACGCGCTGATCATCGACGGCGAGGAGCGGCCGGAGTTTCGCTTCGCGTTCTCAGAAAGCGACCGGGAACGCATGGGCGCGACGGAGGCCGACGTGCGGCGGCTCGCGGCCGCGCTCGGGCCGTGGCGGCGCGGCTGCGAGCCGAGCTGGGTACCGCACGGCAACGCGCATATCGTTGGAACCTGCCGCATGGATCGTCGCGGATGGCCGGGGGTGGCCGACCGGCTCGGCAGGGTCCACGGCTTCCACAACCTCTACCTTGCCACCGCCGGCCTGTTCCCGGTGGCAGTGGCGGTCAACCCGACGCTGACCGCCCTGGCCCTGGCGCTCAACACGTGCGAGGCGATCGCCGGGGCCTAGATCGAACCCGCGCCCTCGACGCCTACGAACGCCCCAGCACGGGGTGCGGGCGATATAGCTTCTCCAGTGCGGCAATCTCTTCGTCGGTGAGCTTGATCTCCGTCGCCTTGATGGCGTCCTCGAGGTGGCTCATGTTGCTCGCCCCGACGATCGGCGCAGTGACGTAGGGCTTGGACAAGAGCCAGCCGAGCGCCACCTGGGCATTCGGCACGCCGCGCTTGCTCGCCTGGGGCGGAATGCGGAGCAGGGAGGCGGAAGCTGCCTTGCTTCGACAAGATATACGTATATAATACGTATTATGCGCAGAAAACTGACGATTTCGGTCGAAGAGGAGGTTTATGCCGGTCTCCACCGTGTCGTAGGCCGTCGCAACATCAGCAAGTTCCTCAACGACCTCGCCAAGCCGCACCTGCTGTCGCCTGACCTTGAAGAAGGCTATCGGGCCATGGCCGCCGATGAGGAGCGTGAGCGGGAAGCCGAGGAGTGGAGCGAGGCACTCATCGGTGACGTTGCCGATGACCCCCGCTAGCGCGCCGGTTCGTGGTGAGGTGTGGTGGGTTTCGTTCCAACCCTCATCGGGAGGGGAAATCAGGAAGACACGGCCGGCGATCGTTCTTAGCAACGATGCCGCCAACCGCCAGCTGAGCCGGGTTCAGGTCGTGCCGCTCACCTCGAACGTGGCCCGGCTCTATCCCTCCGAAGCGTATGTCACGCTATCCGGCCGGCGAAGCAAAGCGATGGCCGACCAGATCGCGACGATCAGCAAGGTGCGCCTCAGGGAGAGGCTGGGCCGGGTAGAGGGAAATGAGCTTGCGGCGGTGGAGCGCGCGGTGAGGACCCAGCTCGGGCTTTGACGGCGTCACGCATTCGCGGCGAGGGCGGATGGCGACAACCCCCAATTCCCCCGAAGCCGATCAGCTGTGGCCGAGGATCGGATGCGGGCGATACGGCTCCTCCAGGGCGGCGATCTCCTCGTCGGTGAGCTTGATCTCCGTTGCCTTGATGGCGTCCTCGAGGTGGCTCATCTTGCTGGCGCCGACGATCGGCGCGGTGACGTAGGGCTTGGACAAGAGCCAGGCGAGCGCCACCTGGGCATTCGGGACGCCGCGCTTGCTCGCGACCTCGGTAACCCGGTCGACGACGCGGAAGTCTTCCTCTTCGTAGTAGAGCTGGCGGGCGAAGGCATCGCTCCGCGACCGGGTGGTCTCGCCCTTGTCCTGGCGGCGCCGGCTGCCGGTGAGGAAGCCGCGGGCGAGCGGGCTCCACGGGAGGAGGCCAATCCCCTCGTGGACGCAGAGCGGGATCATCTCGCGCTCCTCCTCGCGATAGATGAGGTTGTAGTGGTTCTGCATGGTGATGAACTTCGCCAGGCCGCGCCGGTCCGAGGTCTCCAGCATCCGGGCGAACTGCCATGCGTACATGGAGGAGGCGCCGATGTAGAGCGCCTTGCCAGCCTTCACCACGTCGTTCAGCGCCTCCAGCGTCTCCTCGATCGGCGTCGTCCGGTCGAAGCGGTGGATCTGGTAGAGGTCGACATAGTCCATGCCGAGGCGGCGGAGGGAATCGTCGATGCCATGCATGATGTGCTTGCGCGACAGGCCGCGCTCGTTGGGATCGTCGCCCATCGGGTTGTAGACCTTGGTGGCGACGACGACCCGGTGGCGCGGCACGCCGAGCTCCTTCAGCGCCCGGCCGGTGACTTCCTCGCTGGCGCCGCGCGAATACATGTCCGCCGTATCGAAGAGATTGATGCCGGCATCGAGCGCCCGCGCGACAAAAGGCCTGGTGTCGTCGTAGTCGAGGATCCAGTCGCGCCACTGGCTGGAGCCGTAGGTCATCATGCCGAGGCAAAGGCGCGAAACCTTGAGGCCGCTGGCGCCGAGATTGACGTATTCCATCACAAAATTGTCCGCTGGTTCGTCCGGGAGGGGAAGCGACACTCTACTCCGACGCTGGCAGGTGACAACCTCCACCTGTCCTGCGATCATGGGTTTCCTGCATGCAAGCCGGCCCCAACCGCCGGCCCGGTCACCATCGCCAATACCGCGACGCGCGCCTAACCAGCGCCGGGATCATTCCGCTTGGGAAAGGAAGACTCATGACCTACGTCGCCGACACCGACCGTTACGAGCGCATGGCCTACCGCCGCACCGGGCGGAGTGGGCTCGATCTGCCGTCGATCTCCCTTGGCCTGTGGCAGAACTTCGGTGGTGTCGACACCTGCGAGGTGGCGCGGGCGATGCTCCGGCGCTCCTTCGACCGCGGCGTCACCCATTTCGACCTCGCCAACAATTACGGCCCGCCCTACGGTTCGGCAGAGGAGAATTTCGGCCGTATCTTTGCCGCCGACTTCAAGCCCTATCGCGACGAGCTGGTGATCTCGACCAAGGCGGGCTGGGACATGTGGCCCGGCCCCTACGGCAATTTCGGCTCGCGCAAATACCTGATCGCCAGCCTCGACCAGAGCCTGAGGCGGATGGGCCTCGATTATGTGGACATCTTCTACCACCACCGCCCCGACCCCGACACGCCGCTCGAGGAGACGATGGGTGCGCTCGACCATGTCCTGCGCCAGGGCAAGACGCTCTATGTCGGCATCTCCCAGTACCAGCCGGAGAAGACGCGGGAGGCCGCCGGCATCCTCAAAGCGCTCGGCACCCGTCTCCTCATCCATCAACCCCGATACTCGATGCTCGACCGATGGGTCGAGGACGGGCTGCTCGACACGCTCGGCGAGCTCGGGGTCGGCTGCATTCCCTTTTCGCCGCTCGCCCAGGGGCTGCTTACCAACAAGTACCTGAAGGGCGTGCCGGAAGATTCGCGCGCGGCGCGGAACTGGACATTGCCATCCTCACGGGTGACGCCGGAGCTGGTGGAGAAGCTGAAAGCGCTTGACGCCATAGCCAAGAAACGCGGCCAGAGTCTCGCCCAGCTCGCCCTCACCTGGGTGGTGCGCGACGAGCGGGTGACCTCGGCCCTCATCGGGGCGCGGACGGTGGCGCAACTCGACAATTCGCTTGACGCGCTGAAGGCCGGCCCGCTGTCGGTCGAGGAGATCGGCGCGATCGAGGCTGTGCTCGCCTGAAGGGCCTCAGTGTCGAGGGGCCCGAGTGCTTCGAAGCTCGGGCTTCGCCCTTGCGGCCGGAATACAGAGACAGCGGGCCGTCCGACGCCAGCCCCGCCACCGAGCTTGGCGATTTCTGCGCAAGAGCGCATTATCGGCCAATCGGAGACCGTCATCGGAAGCATATCGGATTAAGGGGAGGCTTGCGGATGAAAGCCCCATTCAAGATGACCGCCCTCTTCCGAGCATCGATTTTAGCGGTTCTTGCCGGCCTCTCGACGGGTGCTCTGGCAGATGGCGATCTGGCTAACGGGAGGACGTTGGCTCAAGGCTCAAGGTGCACCCATTGTCATGGTGTGGATGGCAATGCGCGCTCAACATCGTTGCAGGCAATACCGATGCTCGCTGGGCAGCCAGCCATATACTTGGTCGAGCAAATGAAGAACTACGCGGAGGGGGTGCGAGTAAGTTCAACTAAGAACTTCGACGTTATGGTGAAAGAACTGCGCTTGCTCAGTGAAACAGATTTCGAGGATATCGCAGCTTATTACGAGGCTCAGAAGCGATATTAGATATCTGGGGCGGGGCTCACTCACTCCCAGAAGGCGACCCGCGACAACGGGGCGGGCTAAGCCGCTTTGGCCTCGCGATAGGCGAAGCTGACGCCGGTGTCGGCGTCGAAGCAGTGCACCTTGTCGGGCGCGAAGGAGAAGCGGACCGTGTCCTCGATCGCTATCCGGATGGTGGCCGGGGCGGTCGCCTTGAACAGCTGCTCGCCGACCCGGAGCGTCAGGATCTGCTCGACGCCGTGATTCTCGACATGGTGAACCTTGGCTTCGGCCTGACCGTCCGGGCCGACGCTGACATCCTCGGCGCGGATGCCGAGCTTGAGCGGACCGCTGAAGCCGGCCGCCTCGCGCGCCGCCGTGCCGGCAAGCGCCAGATCGACCTTGCCGCCGAGCGTGGTCACGCGGCCGTCCTTCATGACCGCGTCGAGCAGGTTCATGGCCGGCGAGCCGACGAAGCCGGCGACGAAGACGTCGCGCGGATTGTTGTAGATCTCGTAGGGGGTGCCGACTTGGGCAATCCGGCCGTGACTGAGGACGCCGACCTTGTCGCCCATCGACATCGCCTCGATCTGGTCGTGGGTGACGAACAGGAAGGTGGCGCCGAGCTTCATCTGCAGGTCCTTGAGCTCGGAGCGCAGCGACTCGCGGAGCTTGGCGTCGAGGTTGGAGAGCGGCTCGTCCATCAGGAAGGCGCGCGGCTCGCGGACGATCGCCCGGCCGATCGCCACGCGCTGCATCTCGCCGCCCGACAGCTTGTCGGTCTTGCGGTCGAGAAGATGGTCGATCCTGAGGACCTTCGCGGCGGAAGCGATGCGCCTGTCGATCTCGGCCTGATCGTAGCTGTGCACCCGCGACTTCAGCGGGAAGGCCAGATTCTGGCGGACCGTGTAGCGCGGATAAAGCGAATAGTACTGAAACACCAGGGCGATATCGCGTTGGGCAGCGGTCCACTCGACGACGTCCTCGCCGTTGATGCGCACGGTGCCGGAAGTCGGCCGGTCGAGACCGGCGATCAGCCTGAGCGTCGTCGTCTTGCCGGCGCCGGTCGGCCCGAGCAGGACGAAGAACTCGCCGTCGGCGATGTCGAGCGTCAGGTCGCGGAGCGCCGTGGTGGCGCCGAACTTCTTGGTGATGCCGTCAAGCCTGATGTGCGCCATTGTCCTCACCAAGCCTGATGTTCAGAGAATCGCCGCTTCCGGTGTCGAAGAAGTGGGTCTGCGTCTCGTCGAGCCGGGCCCACACGGTGTCGCCCACCCGCTTGACCAGGCCGCTGTGGGTGCGAGCGCGCAGGAACTGGTCGCCGATTCTGAGATCGACGATGTCGTAGGCGCCGAGCGGCTCAATGATGTGCGCCTGGACCGGAATGTAACCTGGGGTTTCCGTTCCGGCGATCAGGACGCCCTCGGGCCGCACGCCGATGACGAGCGACTTGTACTGCTTTGCCGCCAAGCGCCCCGGCAGGTCGCCGGGGAAGTCGAAGACGGCGGCGTTGTCGTCGATGACCAGCTCGGAGCGGGGGCCCTCGCCGCGCACCGTGGCCGGCAGGACGTTCATCACCGGGCTGCCGATGAACTGCGCGACGAAGAGGTTGGCCGGGTGCTGGTAGACCTCGGTCGGCGTGCCGACCTGCTGCAGCACGCCGTCGTTCATGATGGCAATGCGGTCGGCCAGCGACATCGCCTCGACCTGATCGTGAGTAACGTAGACCGTGGTCGAATCGTTCTCGATATGCAGGCGCTTCAGCTCCGAGCGCATGTCCTCGCGGAGCTTGGCGTCGAGGGCGCCGATCGGCTCGTCCATCAGCATCGCCTTGGGGCGCCGCACCAGCGCGCGACCAATCGCGACGCGCTGCATGTCGCCGCCCGACAGGGCCGAAGGGCGAAGTTTCAGAAGGTGCTCGATCTTCAGCGCCCGGGCCACCTCGCGCACCTTGGCGTCGACCTCGGCCCGGCTTTCGCGGGTCGCCCGGAGCGGGAAGGCGATGTTGTCGTAGGCGGTGAGGTGAGGATAGAGCGCGAAGAGCTGGAAGACGAAGGCGATGTCGCGGTCGGCGGCGCGGAGATTCTGCACCGCCTTGCCATCGATGCGGATATCGCCGGTGTCGATGGTCTCGAGCCCGGCGATGGCGCGCAGGGTGGTGGTCTTGCCGCAACCGGACGGCCCGAGCAGCACCACAAATTCCTTGTGGGCGATGGTCAGATTGAGCTTCCGGATGACGTAGTTGTCTCCGAAATACTTCTCGATCTGCTGCAATGCGATTTCGGCCATGGCCTACGGGCTCACTCTTCCTGTTGCCCGGGGCCAGGCTTGATGTGCGAGAAGACCAAAAAGCCGACCAGACCGACGAGGATGATGGTGACGCCGTAGCGGTGGAAGAACAGGCTCCACGGCTGCAGCAGCGCCACCATGCCGGCGATCATGATCCACATCGAGAGCGGCTCGAGATACCTTTCGCTGATTTGCGGGAATGTCATCGTTCGCCGTCCTACTTGCGGATCGCGCCGAAGGTGACGCCACGCAGAAGGTGGCCACGCAAGGCGAAAGTGAAGATCGCCACCGGCAGCAGGAACAGGAAGGTTCCCGCCGCGATGACCGTCCAGTCGGTGAGGCCGGAGCCGACCTGCGCCGGGATGAACGGCGGCGCGGTCTGGGCCCGGCGGTTGGTCATGATCAAGGCGAAGGCGTACTCGTTCCAGGCGATGATGAAGGAGAAAACGGCGGTCGCCGCGATGCCGGTGGTCGCCTCGGGCAGGACGATCTTGAAGAACGCCTGCAGCCGCGTGTAGCCGTCGACCAGCGCCGCCTCCTCATATTCCTTGGGGATCTCGTCCATGAAGCCCTTCATCAGCCAGACCGAGAAGGACAGGTTGAAGGCGGTGTAGAGGATGATCAGCCCGATATGGGTGTCGGTCATGCCGACCAGGCGGTACATCAGGAACATCGGGATCGCGACCACCACCGGCGGCAGCATGCGTGTCGACAATATGAAGAACAGCCAGTCGTTCTCTCCCGGCACCCGGAAACGCGAGAACCCGTAGGCGGTGAGGGTTCCCATCACCACCGCCAGGAACGTGCTGCTGACCGCGATGATCAGGCTGTTGAGGAAGCGGTCGGGATAAGGCGACAGCTGGATCGAGTCGCCGACCTTGAGGATCCGCTCACCGCCGTCATAGATCGCCTTCTCCCACCACGGTGCGGCTTCGTAGGTGGCCGGATCGACGGGTCCCCTCAGCTGGACCCGCTTGGTGAACAGCTTGATGAAGGGGGTGACCTCGGGCTGGAAGAGCACCGTCGGCGGCACGCTGGTGGCAAGCGCCCGCGGCTTGAAGGCCGTCGAGGCGATCCAGTAGATCGGCGTCAGGAAGATGATGGTGATGACCAGCACCAAGGCGATGGCAATGCGGTTGTAGGCGCGGCGGCCGGGCGACGTGACGGCGGCCATCCTAGCGCTCCTTCACCTTGTTCAGATACTTGACGTAGATGTTGGTGATCGCCAGCACCACGATCAGCACGATGTAGGCAAGAGCGCTGGAGCGGCCGGTCTGCCACTCCTGGAACGCCATCTTGTAGAGGCGGATGGAGATGGTCTCCGTCGTCGGCTGCCCGCTCATGATGAACGGCAGGTCGAAGCTCTTGAAGGCCTCCATGGTGCGGAAAATGATCGCGATGATCAGGATTGGGGCGACCAGGGGCAGCGTGATGCGGGTGAAGGTGTACCAGGCGCCGGCGCGGTCGATGGCGGCCGCTTCATAGAGGTGCTGCGGCACGGCCGAGAGGCCGGCGAGCGACAACAGCATCACGAAGGGCGCCCACATCCAGATGTCGGTGATGGCGACCGCGTAGAGCGCGACATCGGGGTTGGACAGCCAGTCGAAGGATCCGAGGTTGAGGGCGTAGTTGATGATGCCCCAGGACGGGTCGTAGAGCAGCTTCCAGAACAGGCCGACCACCGCCATCGACATCATCATCGGCAGCAAGAGCAGCGTGGTGACCAGCCCCTTGAAGGGGAACTGCCGGTTGAGGAGTAGCGCCATGCCGAAACCGACGATGACCTGCCCGCCGACCGAGACGATCACGTATTTCGCGGTGACCGTGAAATTCCGCCAGATGTTGGGGTCGTTGAGCAACTCGCGGAAGTTCTGCAGGCCGATGAAGTTGGCCGGCTGGTTCACCGACGCGCGGAAGTCGGTGAAGGAATAGCCGAGCGAATAGATCAGCGGGAAGATGTTGAAGACAATCAGGAACGCGATGGTCGGGATGATGAAGACGTTGCGGATGGTGAGATCGCTCCACCCGCGTGCCGCCGCCCGTGTATCGCTTTCCAGTCGCGCTATGACCGCCAACGCTTCCCCCACCCGTCGCCCGGTTGTTCTTGGTATTGGGCGACCGGGGGAGAGGGCTCCCCCGGTCGCTGGTTCACGGGACGGCGCTTACATCCGGCCGTATTTCTTGAACGTCGCGTTCCAGTCCGCGGCGAGCCCGTCAAGCGCTTCCTTGGCGGTCCCCTCGCCACCGACGACGTAGGGATAGATGCGGTTGTTCATCTGGGTGAGCAGCTCCGCATATTCCGGCACCGCCCAGAAGTCCTTCACCATGAACATCGACTGGTAGAAGGCCTCGTTGTACGGCGTGGCGTTGCGGAACGCGTCCGACTTCAGAACCGCCTGGCTGCAGGTGTAGCCGCCGAGATCGGCCCACTTCTGCTGCACGTCGTCACGGATGAACCACTCGAGGAACTTCATCGCCTCTTCTTTGTTCTGCGAGTAGGTGATGACCGAGATGCCCTGGCCGCCGAGCGCCGCGTGCTGCTCGCCGGTCGGCCCCTTCGGATTGGCGAAGTAGCCGGTCTGGGCCGCATGCGGGTTGACCGCCGGGTTGTCAAGCGCCGGGAAGAAGGCGAAGAAGTTCATGCTCATCGCCGCCAGGTCTTCGGTGATCGCCTGGTTGTCCTCCTGGAAGAAGGTCTTGCCCCAGTTCGGCGGCGTGAAGCCGTAGAGCGCCTTGTACATCTCCACCGCCTTGACGTTCTCAGGCGAGTTGATGATGCCGTCGACCTTGTAGGTCGAATAGTCGCCGAGGTCGCCGCCGTAGCTGAAGACAGCGCTCTCGATGCCCATCGCCATGGCGTCATAGGAGTTGTCGGTGTAGATGGCGATGCCGTATTTCTTCTCGTCGGGACGATAGAAGAACTCTGCGATGTCGCGCAGCTGGTCGTAATTCTCGGGCACGCCCAGGTCGTAGCCGTACTTGGCCTTGAAGGCTTCCTTCTCCTTCGGGTCCTCGAACCAGTCCTTGCGGTAGGCCCAGCCGGCGGCGTCACCCTCGAGCGGGATCGCCCAGTATTTGCCGCTGTTGCCGGGGTACTCGGCGTAATACTTCACCGTCGCGGGCGCCATCACGTCGGTCAGCTTGTGCTGGTTGAAGAAGTCGGTGAGGTCGACATAGTGGCCGCCCGTCGAGCCGGCGCCGAGCCACTGGGAATCGCCGACCACCATGTCGTAGGCATCGCCGTGGGCGTTGAACTCGGTGAACGCCTTGGTCTGAAAGTCGGTCCACGGCGTGGTCTCCACCGTCACCGTGACGCCGGTTTCGGCGGTGTACTCGTTGACCAGCTCCTGCAGGTAGTTGGCCGGATCCCATTCGGCCCAGAAGATGGTGAGTTCCGCGGCGGATGCCGCGGTGACGGAAAAGCTCAAAGCCGCTCCCGCCAGGAGTGCAGTCCAGTGTTTCCTCAGCATGCGTTTCTCTCCCTCCACAAAATCATCCGCCACTCGAGGTGACGGCATCTAGTTGACCGTTCGCGGGCCGCCCTCCTTCGCGGTTTTGGCGCCGCGTCCGGACTTCGGACGGCTGGTTGCGACGGGTCGCACGGCGGCCGCTTCGGCGATGGCCGATCTGACCAGCGCGAAAGAGGCCCAGATTGCCACCCGACGCGCTTCCTCCCCGTCGAGGCCCCAGATGTCCTTGAGGACCACGAAGGCTTCCGTACCGAACATCAGTGACAGCGATTGCGTCAATCTGTCAAACGCTTGCGGCGTCAGGCGGCCCTTCAGCGGCCTCAGCGCCTCGGCCAAGAGACGCTTGCGATGGCCGCGAACGAGGCGGGGCTCATCGCCGAGCGTTCCGGCCTTGCCGCGGGTCCATTGATCAATCGCCAATTGCAGCGCCGCCTTCAGCGTTGCCTCATAGGTCTCCATGCGCGGATAGGCGAAGGCGATGAGGTCGGAGATCCTCTCCTCAGGGTCGGGCGAATCCGAAGTCCATTTGAGGATCGGCCCGAGCGCCTCGTCGACCGCCTCCTGGATCATCGCCGCCTGGCTGGGGAAGTAGCGATAGGCGGTCGCCCGGGACACCTCCGCCGCCTCCGCCACGTCGCTCACCGACGGGATCCGGCCCTGTTCCATCAGGCGCATGGCGGCGTCGAGCATCCTCTTCTTCATCCGTGCCCGCGGACCGGCCCCGGCAGGGCGTCGGCTTCGCGGCACTTGACGTGAGACGGCCATGTCAATACGATACGCGCGTCTCATAGCAAAAGCAATTGCGCATTTTCCTGATTTTCCGTTTCACACGGAAGGAGCGTGGAGAAGGCGCGGCGGGGAAACACCTTCGAGATGGCGGCGATCGCGCGCGAGCAGATCCTCGGAAAATTCCGGGACATGGTGCGCCGCCGGGTGCCCATCGTCGGCGGCGGCGCCGGCACCGGCCTGTCGGCCAAATGCGAGGAAGCCGGCGGCATCGATCTCATCATCATCTACAATTCGGGGCGCTACCGCATGGCCGGGCGGGGCTCGGCGGCCGGCCTGCTCGCCTATGGCAACGCCAACGAGATCGTCAAGGAAATGGCCCGGGAAGTGCTGCCGGTGGTCAAGCGCACGCCGGTGCTCGCCGGGGTCAACGGCACCGACCCGTTCGTCCTGATGCCGCAGTTCCTCGCCGAGCTGAAGGGGCTCGGCTTCTCCGGCGTCCAGAACTTCCCGACCGTCGGCCTGTTCGACGGGACGATGCGGCAGAGCTTCGAGGAGACCGGCATGGGCTATGGCCTCGAGGTGGAGATGATCGCCGCCGCACATGCGCTCGACCTGCTCACCACGCCTTACGTCTTCAACATCGACGAGGCGCGGGCGATGACCGAGGCCGGCGCCGACATCATCGTCGCCCATATGGGGGTCACCACCGGCGGCTCGATCGGCGCCACCTCGGCGAAGCGGCTGAAGGATTGCGTCGGCGAGATCGATGCCATCGCCGGCGCGGCGCTTGCCGTGCGCGACGACATCATCGTGCTCTGCCACGGCGGGCCGATCGCCATGCCCGACGACGCCGCCTTCATCCTCAAGAACTGCCGGAACTGCCACGGCTTCTATGGCGCGTCGAGCATGGAGCGGCTGCCGGTGGAGACCGCGCTCACCGAGCAGGCGCGGCGGTTCAAGGGGATCAGCTTTTGACGGCGGGTCCTGGGAGGAAGCGCGGTGCTTCGTCCCTCTCGACCTGTCATCATCCTCCGCGCCGGCGGAGGATCGTTCCACGCCCTCAGGCCTTGCCACTCCGCGTTGCCCGGGACGATCCTCCGAACAAGTCGGAGGATGACGGTGGAGTGAGTGAAGGCGTTGGCAGCCGGTTGGCAACGCCGGAGCTCGATTGGGAAAGCCGGGAAACAGCAGTCAGGAGGAACGCGCCATGAGCCGCAGATTTGCGATCGCCGCGGAGGTCGAGCCCGAGGTACTCGACTGGGGCCAGTTGCGCTGGCTGAGCCATCCGCCGTCGACCGGCGCCAGACATCTGACCGTCATCGACGTCACCCTCGCGCCGGGCAAGGGCCACGACTTCCACAAACACCCGGACCAGGAGGAAGTGATCCTCGTGATCGCCGGCATGATCGAACAGTGGGTGGACAGGGAGAAGCGGCTCCTCGGTCCGGGCGACTCGGCTCACATTCCCGCCGACGTGGTCCATGCCTCGTTCAATGTCGGCGGCAGCGACGCGAAGATCGCCGCCATCCTCGGACCGTGCGTCGGCGACATCGGCTACGAACTGGTCGACATGGCCGGTGAGGAGCCGTGGAAGTCGATGCGGGGCTGAGCGGGCACCGCGGCCGCGTGGCTCGATGCGTCGGTGCGGCCGCTGTTCGAAAGCGAGGTCGCCAGGTTTCCGTTCCATTGCGTCCTCGACATTTACCGGCGGCAAAGCCAAAACTGACGGCAACACCGGGCGGTTCGAGTCCGTTTTCGCAGGGAGGAATGAGACGTGGCAGAGCGCAACAACTACCCGAAGCTTCACAACGCCATGTGGCCGGGGGTGGTCGGCAAGGGGGCGCCGGACTCCGAGCCGATCATTCCCCTCGACACGCTGCTCGAACTGACCGCCAACGCGCGGGGCCCGAACGGCGAGAAGTTCGACGGCGTCGATCCATTCATCGTCGCTCCGCACTTCGACATCGATTCCTCACCCGACGACGTGAAGAGGATGGCTGACCACATCGCCGGCTACGGCCTCAACGTCGGGTCGCTCGTCGCCCCGATCTGGGGACCGGCCGGCGGGGGCTCGGCAATGGGCGACGCGGAGGAGCGCAAAAAGTTCCTCGATGCGGTCCGCAAGGCCTGCGCGATCGGCAAGCAGCTGCGCGAGCTCGGCATTCGTCCGACCGGCGGTATCCGCATCGACTCCTCGACGAGCGTCGAGGACTGGGACAAGGATCCTATTTCCGGCACCAAGAGGATCGCCGAGACGTTCAGGGAAGCCGCAAAGATCGCGCAGGACCATGGCGAGGTGCTTGTGGCCGAGGGCGAGATCTGCTGGGGCGGCATGCATTCCTGGAGGGAAATGGTCCATCTGCTCGAGATGGTCGACCTGCCAGGTCTTGTTGGATTCCAAGCCGACATGGCGCACGTGATGCTCTACGCCCTTGGCTACAATGCCGAGAAGGACCGTCTTCTGCCTGAAGGATATGACTGGAAGGACAAGAGCCTTCTTGACAAAGCCTACAAGCAGGTTGCCGATGCCCTTCGTCCCTGGACCCTCGATATGCACATAGCGCAGAACGACGGCACAGTGCTCGGCTCCGGCACCCATGCGGCGACAGGTCGTCATGTCCAGGTTACCGATCCCAACGGCCGGCTCGATATCGTCAAGCATGCCGGCTACTGGTTGCGCGACGACGACGGCAACCTGACCAAGAGAATGCGTCACCTCTGTTCCGATGGCTGCATGTTCTCGAATGCGGTGATGGAAAGCCAGGAAACGTGGGACAACCTCCTCGGCGTCATGATCAAGGTCCGCGACGCCCACGGCTGGCGGGAATAGACTCTCTTACGCTTGTGACCCTGGCAAGGAACCCCACCACCAGCCTCCGGCTGGTCTCCCCTCCCCGAACCGGGGAGGGAGGACTGACCTGCGGTCGATGGGTGGGGTTCCGAGCCGCCGCACGACATCTGAGAATCAGAGCATCAGGTACCGCAGTTGATCCGCGAGCGCCCCAGGAGGAAAGACGAAATGGCAAGGAAACCGCTCAATATCGGCATGGTCGGCTACGGCTTCATGGGCCGCGCCCACTCCAACGCCTACCGCCGGGTCGGCAACTTCTTCGACCTAGACTACCAGCCGGTGCTGAAGGCTGTCTGTGGCCGTAACAGGAAGGCGGCCAAGGCTTTCGCCGACATGTGGGGTTACGAGTCGGTCGAGATCGACTGGAAGGAGATGCTGAAGCGCGACGATATCGACGCGGTCGACATCTGCGTGCCGAACGATCTGCATGCCGACATCGCCACCGCCGCGGCCAAAGCCGGCAAGATCGTGCTGTGCGAGAAGCCGCTTGCCCGCGACACGCGGGAAGGCGAGCGCATGGTCAAAGCCGTCGAGAAGGCCGGCGTCGCCAACATGGTCTGGTACAACTACCGCTGGATCCCGGCCGTCACCCTGATCAAGCAGGTGGTCGGCAGCGGCCGGCTCGGCAAGATCTTCCACTATCGCGCCAACTTCCTGCAGGACTGGACGATCTCGCCCGACGTGCCGCAGGGCGGACACGGCACCTGGCGGCTCGACGTCGGTGCGGCCGGCTCCGGCGTTACCGGCGACCTCATCGCCCACTGCGTCGACACGGCGATGTGGATCAACGGGCCGATCAAGAACCTCACCGCGATGACGGAGACCTTCGTCAAGAAGCGGAAGCACGCCGAGACCGGCAAGGTGCAGGAGGTCGGCATCGACGACGCGGCGGCCGTGCTCAGCCATTTCGACAACGGCTCGCTCGGCCTGTTCGAATCGACCCGCTACGCCCGCGGCCACAAGGCCCTCTACACGCTGGAGATCAACGGCGAGAAGGGTTCCTTCATGTGGAACCTGCACGACCTCAACTACGTGCAATGGTTCGACCATTCGGTGGAAGGACGGCTCCGCGGCTGGTCCTCGATCCTCGTCACCGACGGTGAGCACCCGTATCTCGGCAAATGGTGGGTGCCGGGGCTGTCGATCGGCTACGAGCATTCCTTCGTCCATGCCGTCGCCGACTTCCTCGACGGCCTCGCCACAGGCAAGCCGGCCTCGCCGACCTTCCGGGAGGCGCTGGCAACGACCAAGGTGTGTGACGCGATTCTCAAATCGGGCAAGACGGGCAGGTGGATGGAGGTGAAGTAGGGCTCACCCGGCGTTGGGCTGAAGGGGTGTCCGAGTATCAATGCCCCCGGCCCCCGCCGCGACCGGCTGTGGCCGGCGGGCGAGCGGCACCAGCAGCAGCACGGCAAAGAAGACGACCGCGAGGATCAGGAAGACGTCGGAGAAGGCCATGGCAACGCGGACCGTCATCGCCATGGGCGAGCGCATGCCCGAGGTCGCCGCCGAATTCTACCAGCAGGGGCCGCGCCAGTGCGCCGGCCGGCTGGCTCAGCATCTCGCGCCGCAGGTGGAGGCTGGGGTTCTCGCGATCGACGACATCTACCTGGCCGCCGCGCAGTTCCTCGACCTCACGCAATCGACGCTGAAGCTGCCGATCCTGTTCGGCTCGCCCGAGCGGCCGAGGACGAGCCGATCGATGCCGTGGTCAAGTCTGCCGTCGACGTCTTTCTCGCCGCCTACGGGACCGAGAAGACCCGCGAGGAGTGACGCAGCTTAGCCTTTTTCGCAAAAAAGCGGCGTTGGGTTGCCGAACGAGAGAGATTTTGGTCCTTCTGTCGCATCTCGTTCCGCAGCGTGCCCTCGCCGCTCTGCGCTGACTATGGGACCTGCGCGGCCTACACCTCAAGGAGGTGGTTGGGTGAGGAGAGACCGAGCCCTCGCTACGGACCACGGGCCGCAAATTTGTCGATACGCGAAGCCCGTGCTAACTCACGCGCTTTAGAGCGTGACCCGATCTGAGTGAATCGGGATTCCCAAATCAGGAGGAAGCTGATTCAAGCTGTCTGCCGGGAGGGAGGCCGGCGGACATGTCGAAAGCCCTGTCGGTCGATCTGAGGGAACGGGTT